>JADMIO011385280.1_pt1 | contig 129752 bp, 103 predicted proteins | sample 8958161 | NCBI WGS metagenome assembly JADMIO01 (sample SAMN16585339, study PRJNA669376) | soil metagenome | isolation source: Crop rotation soil | place: USA: Cullars Rotation, Alabama | collected 2011
GCGACTTCAAGTCACGTGAATTCCAAGCTTCGGATCCCACTGTGCTGGAAAGACACCCCGCTGCATATCGCCGCCGAGTCCGGCCTCACCGACGTGGTGAAAGCGCTGCTGGCTCGCGGCGCCGACCCGCTCGCCGTCGATGCCGACGATCAGACCCCCCTCTCCCGTGCCGCCGCAAAGAATCGTCATGAAGTGGTCGATCTGTTGAATGCAGGGACGTAGACCGAGGACCGAGGACCGAGCGGCGCCACCGATCAGCTCGGCCGTCAGCCCGACCCTAGTAGACCGGAAGATATGGCTGCAGATACCGGACGATGATCGTGAGCTGGCCGGTCAGGATCAGCACGCCGATCGTCACCAGCAGTGCGCCTGACGTGACCTCGATCGCGTGATAGTAGCGGCGGATGCGCTTCGAGAACGAGAAGAACTGGTTGATCGCGAGCGACGTGATCAGGAACGGAACGCCGAGGCCCAGGGAGTAGACCGCAAGCAGCGTCACGCCCTCCGCGATGCTGTTCTTCGATCCCGCAATCGTCAGGATGCCGGCCAGGATCGGGCCGATGCACGGCGTCCAGCCGAACGCGAAGGCTATGCCGATCAGCATCGCGCCGAGCGGACCGGCCGGCTTCCGCTGCGCCTGGACCCGCTTCTCGGTTTCCAGGAACGCCAGTCGGAACACCCCCATCGTGTGCAGTCCGACGATGATCAGCAGAACGCCCGCGATCTTGCTGAACAGGGGCAGCCGCGAGAAGAGGAACTTGCCGACCGCCGTCGCCGACGCGCCCAGCGCGACGAAGACGATCGAGAAGCCGATGACGAAGGCCAACGACGTGATGAAGACTTGCGCGCGCGAGGCGGCGCGGGGAGAGTCCCCGCGCATGTCCTCGAGGGAGACGCCGGAGACAAACGAGATGTAGCCCGGGATCAGCGGCAGCACGCACGGCGACACGAACGAGAGAAAGCCGGCCGCGAATGCTGCAACGAGGCTGATGTTCTGGTTCATCGGCGGCGTCTGCCGGAGCTCAGTCGATCTTCTGGAGCGTGATGGCCCCTGGAATGGACGTCGGATCCGGCCGTGCTTCGAACTTCACCGGCGGCAGGTCCTGGAACATCACGTCCCACTTCCAGCGCTCCGACGGGTTGGACGCCTGCAACCAGGTCTTCGCCGCCACCGGCCGCGCGAACGCGAGCGTCGCCAGGTCGGCGTAGGCGGGATTCGACGCCATGCCGGCTGCGACATCCGCCCGCACGTGGGCGCTGCTCGTGTACTCCATCGGCTTGCCCAGCGCGAGCCCGAGGTTGACGAAGATCTGCCAATCCTCCTGCGCCTCTCCCGGCGGGATGAGCGCCAGTGACGACGCCTGCACCTTCCCCTGCTGGTTCACGTAGAGCGCGTTCTTCTCCATCGACGAGGCGCCGGGGAGGACGATGTCGGCGGCGCGCGCCAGCTCGGTGAGCAGGACTCCCTGCACGATCAGTAGCGGCAGCTTCCCCGAAGCCCTCGCGCTCAGAATCCAGGACACGTCGCCAATCGATCCATCGGGTCCCGGATCGAACACATACAACGCCGCGACGCGGCCCTGCTCGACCTGCTGGCGGAACGACGCCAGGTCCGGCGCGCCGTTCGCCGCGGCGCGCACGGGGAATCCCATGTCCGACGCGCCCCGAACGTTCGGCGCGTCGACGGGCGGAATCTTGAACTTCGTCCCGGCGGGCTGCGGCTTCTCGCGCACACGCCAGCTGATCGCGACGCCGTCCTCGGGAATGCCGAACGACGAGCCGAGCCGGCCGACGAGGAACAGCTCTTCGAGCGACGCGTGCGCGGACAGCAGGAATTTCACCGCCCCCGTGCCGCCGGCCGCCTCGATCCGCTCGGAGGTCTTGGTCAGCGCCTCGCGCCAGTCGACGGGCTTCTGCGATCCGTTCGCTTCGCGCAGGAGCGGACGCTGGAGCCGGTCGTCCCCTTCGATCCACTTGTAGTCGAAGCGGCCGATATCGCACATCCAATAGCCGTTGACATCCGGGTTGAAGCGCGGGGTCGTCCGCACCAGGCGTGCGGCCTTCGCCCATTCCGGCTTCGCCTTGAGCCACGCCGTCGTATTGCAGCCCTTCTCGCAGAACGTGCAGATCGTGTCGACCGCCTCGGGGTTGTCCCACGGCCGCGACTTGAACCGGTAATCGCGCGTCGTGATCGCGCCAACCGGGCACACGTCCATCAGATTTCCCGAGATCAGCGAGTGGACGCCCTGTTCCTGGAACGTGGCGATCTCGCTGCCGTACCCGCGATCGATGATGTTGATCTGCGCGTCGCCGTCGATCTCTTTCATGAACCGGACGCATCGCGTGCACAGGATGCAGCGGTTGCGATTCAGCATCAGCGTCGGACCGAAGTCGACGTCCGCCTTCACGCCCTCGCCGTCGAACACGCGCCGCGGAAACTCCATCCGGCTCTCGTTCGGTCCGAACGAATACGAAAAATCCTGGAGGGGACACTCACCGCCCTTGTCGCAGACCGGACAGTCGAGCGGATGGTTGATGAGCAGGAACTCGAACACGCTGGCGCGGGCTTCGACGACATCCGGGGTCCCCGTCGATACCACCATGCCTTCGCCGACCGGCGTCGAGCACGCGGTCTGGAGCTTCGGCATCTTCTCGATTTTGACGAGGCAGACACGGCACGAGCCGTCGATGCTGATGCCGGGGTGGTAGCAGTAATACGGGACCTTGATGCCGTTCTCGATGGCCGCCTGGAGGACGGTCTTGCCCTTCTCGACCGCGACCGACCGGCCGTCGATCGTCAACGTGACGGTATCCATAGACGTTCGATGATATCAATATTGACCGGAGGAATTGCGCGAAGTAGGACTTGCGCCGATATGTCGTTCGATATATCGTAGGCGCCGTATCCCCGGCCATACCCTCGTCCCAGCAGGGAGGCCCCCATGGACGCAGTTCGTGTCCGTCTTGGTTCTCTCGTCGAGTGGGCTGTCGCAGCGGTTTTCCTGACGGCCACCGTTGCCGTCGGATCGCTGGTCGTTGGTGAGCTGAGCGTTCGGCGAATCCATCCGACCGCGCCCGCGGCACGTACGTTCGTGGCCGCGACACCCAATGCCGTGCCTGCCGGCGCCGTGTCGGTTCCGGTGCTGCCCTTCAGCGACGGCAAGGAGATCCGCGTTGGCGATACCGCCGCAGCGGTCGCGACCAGGCTCGGCCGCGCTGCCGAGAGCGGCCGCCAGGAAGTCGACCGCGGCAGTCTCGGGGAACGGCTGACCCGCTTCTACGAGTACGCGGGATTCCGCTTCATCCTCGTATACGAGCCGTTCGAGCGCAACGGCGATCAGCGCGTCGCCGCCATCTATCTGCCCTAGCGAACGGCACGCTCACTTTCCGATTTCGGCCAGTGCGGCGCCGTCGCGATTGACATCGATCGATCGCAGGCTCCGCTTCAAGGGAATCCTGCGCTCCGTCACCTTGTCGGTGACCTCGACTACGATGTCCTCCGTGGTGCCGTCGCTGTAGGAGATCGTCACCGTGATCGGGATGTCGAACACGCGGGGGGCGACCTGCTCGAACCGCACGCGCACCTCGGCTGCGGTGGTTTCCGGCACCGTGAACTTCACCGTCGGAATGTCGCTCTCGAAGATCCAGCGATCGAAGAATCGCTGCAGCGACTTGCCGCTCGTCGCCTCCATCGCCGCCTGGAAGTCGTCCGTTCCCGCTTTCTTGAACCGCTGCGTCCCGTAGAATTCGCGCAAGCCGGCGAAGAACGCGCGGTCGCCGACGAACCGGCGCAGCATGTGGAGCACGATCGCGCCCTTGTTGTAGATGATGGCGCGGAAGACGCGCGTGTCTCCTTTGATGTGCCCGAGCCGATAGCCGAGATACACGGGACCCTGCGGCGACATCTCGATCGCCCAACGCCGCATCTGCCGGATCACGCTCGTGAACTGATCGGCGCCGCGCTCCCGCTCCGCGTACAACGCCGCGAAGTACTGCGCGAACCCTTCGCTCAGCCACTGCTCGTGATAGTTCTTCCAGCCGACCGCCTGTCCCCACCACTGATGCGCGATCTCGTGCGCGAGGAAGAAGCTCGGATAGTTGTCGAAAGCAACCGGATCGTTCCGCCAGGCGAGCGGCGACGACGGCAGCGGCTGATCGAGCACCGCGAAGTACGCGGGACTGTGGCCGCCCGGCAGATCGTTCTCGGTGATCGCCAGCGTGAAGCTGCTGTACGGCGCGTCTTCCAGCAGCGACGCATAGAACGTCAGGATGTCGGCGGAGCGATCGGCGAACGTGCGCGCCCGTCCGAACTCGCGCGGGTTCGTTTCGACGAACAGGTTGAACGGCACCGGCGCCGGATCGTCCCCATCGTCCGATACGCGCGGCTGACCGGAGGATGAGGACTCCGGCGGGCGTTCGGGTGAGGATGGCAGCGTGAGGCGCACCGGATCGAGGCTGTGGAACCGGCTGATGACGCACGCGAGATAGCGGGCCGGACGAATCGTGTCGAAGATGTACTGCTTCGCCGGCCGCTGGCCCGGCACCAGGGGATCGGTGCTGGTCGGATCGCCTCGCGGCGTGCCGCTGGCGACCACATCGAACTCGCCCGGCACGACGATGGTGAGCACGGCCGTCGCGAAATCCGTGACCGTCGCCTGGGGATACCAGTAGCTGCGATTGCTGTAGACGTAGTGCGCTTCGAGCGGAATCGTGGCGTCCTCCCGGACGATCTGCGCCTCGTTGCCGCTCGGCTGCTGCAGATCGATCGCCTCGCGGTCGACGGTCTGCGGCTGGAGGCGGCCGCCGTACACGATCATCAGCTCGACCTCCGAGTCGGCGGGCACGCCCGCCGGCAGGCTGATGAGAATGCTGTTCTGTCCGACGATGCGGAGATGCAGGAGGCGCCCGAACTCGCGCGACGTGACGCTCCGCACGACGAGCGGCTCGGCGAGGTGCAGCGTCAGCGTGGTCAGCATCGGCGTGTGCGTGCGGACGCGAAGCCGCGCGCGGCCGTCGACCCACAGCCGATCGGGCGAGAAGGCCGCCCGTATGTCATACGCCGTCACGTCGAAATCGACCTTGTCGTCGTCGCTGAAGAAGAAGCGCTGGCGCTCGTCGGTCTGCGTGGAGGCGTAGACCGAGATGTTGCGATGACGGCGTCGATCGAAGAAGGAGACGTCCTCGGGATCGTTGCTGGAGCGCGTGTAGGTGAGCGCCCCGTATTTCCGCGTGACGATTTCACCGACGAAGTCGCCAAATGACGGAATCAGCGACCAGCGCTCGGTACTGAGGTCGCTGAGATCGATCTGAAAACTGAGCGGCAGGTAGGTCTCGAACACCTGCGTCGCGCGCCGCAGATCGCCCTGGTCCGGCGCCCGCTTGGTCAAGGTGTCCGGCGGAATCTTCTGATCGAACTCTCCAGGACTCAGACGGAGGAAGACCGACTCGAACTCGGCATCGAAGGCGTCCTGACCGCAGAAGATGTGGACCTGGACGCGCTCGGCCTGCAGACGCGGCGAGAAGTGCATCCGGCCGCGCCCCAACAGGACGATTGCCGTCTTGCCGTCGTTCGACTGCGCGATGAACGCGCGGCCGGTGGGCAGCGAGATCTTGAGATCGATGGCCTCGACGGTCAGGTTGTGGACGTCGTACTCGCTGCTTGCGTCGAGCTGCAGGCGGTGCAGGCCGCTGACGACGGTGAGCCGCTGGATCGCGACAATCTGCCACGGCGCGTCCGGACCGGTGGGCGCCGGCGGTCGGGCAGGCGCGACGTCGACGCGCCACGTGGAGACGCGTCCTTCCCGCGAGCGCTCGGTCAGGATTTCGAGCATCAGACGCTGACGCCCCGACTGCAGCAGCGCGCGGTCGCGTTCCTTGACCGTCACGCTGGCGGGCTTCGGCGAGGTCATGCTGGTGACGAAATCCGTCAGCGTATTGCTTTCGACGTCGAGCTGCGCCAGCGCACGCAGCGCCAGGGGGTCGCCCGCCTGCACGGCCCGCTGGATCGCGGCGACGAGCAGATCGATCCCGTCGGGCGCCGACGCGGCGGCTTGCGGCGCCGCCACGGCAAGCGCGGGCGAGATCCACACCAGGGCGAGCAGGATCGCGGCGCGCATCGGGATACCGCTATTAGACACCCGAAGGTGATGTCGACGGTTCAGGATCGTTTCAGGATGAGGACCGTCAGGTCGTCCGCGAACCGCGAGTCGCGCGCGTGGGCCTCCACGGCGCGCAGAATCGCGGGCGCGAGCTCCGCCGGTGTCTCGAGGCCGTGGGCCGCGACGACGCGGTCCAGGCCGCTTTCCTCGAAGGGCTGGCCGGCGGGATTCTCCGCCTCGGTCACGCCATCGCTGTAGAGCACGAGGATGTCGCCGGAACGCACGACCGTCTCGACCGCCTCGTACGTGGATCCCTCGAACATCCCCAGCGCGATGCCCGTCCCGTTGAGACGCTCGATCGTCCCATCGCTCCGGCGAAGCAGCGGCGGATTCTGTCCGGCGTTCACGTAGGTGAGCGCGCCGGTGGCCGGGGTGTAGATCGCGTAGAAGAGCGTGATGAACCGCGATCCGGGGCTGTGCCGGCAGATCTGCGTGTTCAGACGCGCCACGAGCGCGCAGGGCTCGAGGTTCTCGTCCACGAGCGTGCGCAGCACGGCGAGGAGCAACGCCATGAGCAGCGCGGCCGGGCTGCCCTTTCCGGCGACGTCGCCGAGCGTGATGATGACCCGTCCGTCGGCGAGCGGCAGGACGTCGTAGAAGTCGCCGCCGACCGTGTTGGCCGGCCGCGTGACGCCGCAGATCTCGGCGTCGCCGGCGGTGTAGGTGCCGGTTGGCAGCATCGCGAGCTGAATCTCGCGCGCGACCTCGAGCTCGCCTTTGAGCGACAGCCGATCGGCGACCTCCACCAGGAGGAGCAGGTTGACGAGGATGAAGCTGACCAGCAGCGCGAAGGTGCCGTCCGACCACTGCGGCATGAACATCGCGATGTTGAAGAAGGGCGTCCCGAACGGGACCGGCACCGTCGCCCACCCGCGATACAGCTTGAGGATGCCGAGAATCGCGATGAGCAGGGCACCGACGTAGAGCGCGCGCCGCGCGGGAGAGAGCTTGAGCGTGAACGCGACGAACACCTGGCGGACGCGCAGCAGCTGGCGCGTCCACCACGGTTCGCGGGCGAGACGATCCTCGTCGAGCCCGCGCGTGAAGAACCGGTAGGCCTCGCGCGTATCGCGCGTGAAGAGCCGCTGCAGATCCTCCGCGGTGACGTCGCGTGCGAGGTCGCGCGTCCAGGCGTCGAACCAGTGCGGGCCGGAGGCCGACTCGGATGCTCGGGCCATAAGGTCAGATCAGGCCAATCTCTCGTCCGACGGTCTCGAAGGCGTCGAGCGCGTACTGCAGATCTTCACGCGAGTGCGTCGCCGTCACAATTGTGCGCACGCGCGCCTTGTCACGCGCCACCGTGGGGAACGCGATCCCCTGTGCGAACACGCCGCGCTCGAAGAGCTTGTCCGACAGCAACATCGCTTTGGATCCCTCCCCGGCAAACACCGGAGTGATCGGGCTCTCGCTGACACCCGTATCGAATCCGAGGCGGCGCAGCCCCTCTTTGAAGAAACGTGTGTTCGCCCACAACCGTTCGATGATTTCGGGCTCGTCCATCAGGACGTCCAGCGCGGCCATGCAGGCGGCCACGACGGCGGGCGGATGCGAGGTCGAGAAGAGGAACGGCCGTGCCCGATGATAGAGGAAGTCGATGAGGTCGGCGCTCCCTCCCACGTACCCGCCCAGCGCACCGATGGCCTTCGACAGCGTCCCGACCTGGATGTCGACCCGGCCGTGCACACCGAAATGGTCGACGGTTCCGCGCCCGTTGGCGCCGAACACGCCGCTCGCATGTGCATCGTCGACCATCATGATGCAGCCGGTCTGCTCGGCCAGATCGCACAAGGCCGGCAGCGGACCGAGGTCGCCGTCCATGCTGAACACGCCGTCGGTGATGAGGAGCTTGCGCTGCGCGGCGGGCAGGCCCTCGATGATCCGTCGTGCCGCGGCGACGTCCCGGTGCGGGAAGACCTTGATCGTCGCGCGGCTCAAGCGACAGCCGTCGATGATGCTCGCGTGGTTCAACTCGTCGGAGATGACCACATCCTCTTTCGTGAGGATGGCGGAGACGGTGCCCGCGTTCGCGGTGAACCCGCTCTGAAAGACAACGACCTTCTCGACCTTCTTGAAGCGGGCGAGGCGCCGCTCCAGCTCCATGTGCATTTCCATGGTGCCGGCGATCGTCCGCACGGATCCCGTTCCCACGCCGAAGAGCCGGACCGCTTCCAGCGCGCGCTCGCGGAGCCGGGGGTGGGTGGTGAGGCCGAGATAGTTGTTCGAAGAGAGGTTGACCACCGATTTGTGATCGACCGTGGTGTGGGCTTTCTGTTCGCCGTCGAGAATCCTCAAGGTGCGGTACAGCTTCTGGTCCTTGAGGGACTCCAGCTCCTGTCCGAGATAGGCCAGCGGATCGGTACGCATAGGAGATCGCCAGTATATGGCACTGACATTGATAGTCCCCGAGATGCGGGTTCACGATGGAATCCAGGGTTCGAGGCATCCGGCGATCACGATTCGGCGATGTCGCGCTGGTCGCGTTCCTCCTCGCGCAGGCGTGCGACGGCGTCCTGACCTACGTCGGTGTCAGCACCTACGGCACGCGCATCGAAGGCAATCCGCTCCTGAGCTGGCTGATGACCGTTATGGGCCAGGGCGCGGCGCTGACGGCGGCCAAGACGGCCGCAGGGGGATTCGGGATTGTCCTTCACCTGACCGCTGTACACCGCGTCGTCGCGGTGCTGGCGGCGCTGTATGTCGCGGCCGCCGTCGTGCCCTGGATCGGCGTGCTGTTCTATTCGAGCTGAGGATCCGGATCAGTCGCGATCGCCCAGCAGCTCGGACGCCACAACCTGCAGGATTGCCGCGGTTGGCACAGCGAGGATCGCGCCGACGATACCAAGCAATTCCCCACCAATAAGGAGCGCGACGATCACGGTCACCGCGCTGACGCCCACCTGTCTCGACATGACCTTCGGGACGAGGACGTGGTTCTCGAACTGCTGCTGCAGGAAGAAAAAAATCAGCACGAACAGAACCTTCTTTACCGAAACCGTGGCAGCGACGGCCAACGCCGGGATCGCCGCCAGGACCGGTCCCACCACCGGAATCAGCTCGCCGATGCCCGAGATCAGCGCCAGGACGTAGAAGAACGGGATGCCGAGCGCCCACAGGCCGATCGCCGACGTGGTGCCGATGATCGTCCCGAGCAGCAGCTGACCGCCGAGCCAGGCGCTCACCTTCACCGTGATTTCGCGGCTGACGGAGGCCGCGCGTGCGCGGCTGCCCTTCGGGAACAGCCGCAGGAACGACGCGCGCAGCGAGTCGGCCTCGACGAGCAGGTAGAAGCTCAGAATCAGGATAGTCACCACACCGACGACGCCGCCGGCGACGTTGCCGAGTGCGACGGCGACGAGCCCCACGGCGTCTCCACTCTTGGTTGGCGCATGCGCGACCGCTTCCTGCAGTGTGAGCCGCTCCTTCAGCCAGCCCTTGTCGATCAGGAACTGCTGCGCGCGGTCCAGCATGCCGGGAAGTTCGTGAGCGAGCGCCTGTGCCTGGTGGGCGAGCGGAGGGAAGACGAGGAAGCCGACGAGCGTGACGAACCCGAGGATGCTCGCGTAGAGAACGAGAATCGCGAGCCAGCGTGGAAAGCGCTTGGTGCCGATCGGAATCACCGTCTGGTGCTCGATCAATCGCACCATCGGACTGAAGCCGATTGCGAACAAGCCGCTGACGTAGATCAGCAGCAGGACCTGGCGCGTGAGGTAGAGCGCCCAGAAGATCGCGACGCAGACGGCTGCGACCGCGATCGTCCAGAGAATGAGAGACTTGATCTCGGAGATCGGACGCGTCACATCACACGGCGCGTGTCAGGAAGTCCTTCGTGAACCCGCCGATCACGTCGTAGATCTCGGACAGCTCCGCCGGGCTGGCGAGGAACACCACGCGGAAGAAGCCGTCCTGCGGGTCGGTGGCGAATCCGGATCCATACACGCAGAGGACGCCGGTTTCGCGCAGCAGCGCGAGCACGTAGTCCTCGTCGGTCACGCCGGGCGGGAGCGCGACGCGAGGCATCGCGTAGAAGGCGGCGGTCGGCGCAACGACCGAGATGCCGTCGATCGCGTTGAGCCGCGTGGTCGTGATCTCGGCGCGCTCGCGCAGCGCGGCGCGGAGCCGCGGTTCGTGCGATCTGTCGCCGGTCAGTGCCGCCACAATCGCGTGCTGCATCGGCCCGGTCGAGCAGAGACGCCCGTCGGCGAGCTTCTTCACTGCGCCGAGGACGTCGTCGAGGCGCTCCGTCCGGCCGACCGCGAGCCAGCCCGCGCGCCAGCCGGGCGCGAGGTAGGCCTTCGAGATCGACGAGAACGTGATGATCGGCGCGTCGGGCGACAGGCTTGCCATCGGGGCAACCGGCCCGCTGTAGGCGAGGTCGCCGTAGACCTCGTCGGCGAGGATCGGCACGTTGTAGCTGTTGGCAATTTCAATCAGTTGCCGGCGCACGTCCGGCGGATAGCTCGCGCCCGTCGGATTGTTCGGATCGATCACCACCAGCGCGCGCGTCGCTGACGTCATCAGGCTCTTGACGTGATCGATGTCCGGCAGCCACGCCTTGTCGGGATTGGTGCGGTAGAAAACCCCGCGCGCGCCAATCTTGGCCAGCACCGCGGTGTACAGTGGATAGGTCGGCGACGGAATCAGGACCTCGTCGCCCGCCTCCACCAGCGCAGTCAGCACCAGCTCGATGCCTTCGGATGTGCCCGACGTGATGACCACGCGATCGGGCGACATCGGCATCCCGCGGCCGCTCAACTCCTGGGCGACCGCTTCACGTGCCGGAAGGATCCCCACCGACGGCGCGTAACCGTTGTGGCCGTCGCGCATCGCGCGCTCGACGGCGGCAATCATGTGGGGCGGGGTTTCGAACCCGAAGATCACGGGGTCGCCGATATTCAGGTAGCGAACGCGCCGGCCGGAGGCTTCAACTTTCTTCGCCTCCGCGACGATATTACGAATCGCGTACTTGAAATCGCGGAGCCGCGGCGCGACGGGAATCGCTGCTGTGCTCGTGTGCATCGCAAAAATCTTATCAGAGGCGAGAGTTGGTAAAAATGACCTCAACGAGAAACGGCCACAATGTAAGTCTTACTCCATTTTTGCCTTCTCGAACCTCTTCCGGCAGACGCGAAAATTTGGTAACCCACAGAAAACACTCCACTTCGTCCTTTGGCAGAGTACTTGGAATACTGGTGAGCATGGCGGCGCCGTGTCGGTTCCTGACGGGCATCCTGGCGGTGCTCACGCTGGGTATGCCGGCGGGGCTGCGCGCGCAGGAGGCTGGGCAGCCGCCGAGGCCGATTTTCAAGTCGGCCGTCGATGTGGTTTCGGTCGCGGCCGTTGTCCGCGACAAGAAGGGACGCTTCGTTCGCGACCTCAAACGTGAGGACTTCGTGGTTCGCGAAGGAAACGTCAGGCGCGACATCGTCGAGTTCCATGCCGACGACGACGCGCCGGTCAGGGTGGCGCTGCTCTTCGACGTGAGCGGCAGCATGCGGGTGGCGTCGCTGGTGGAGGAAGCGCGGCAGGCCGCGCGTCACGTGCTCGGCGCGCTGCGGCTGGTGACGACGGGGCGGGAGGCGGACGAAGCGGCGGTCTTCAGCTTCGACATGAACCTCCAGTCGCTGCAGCCCTTCACCACCGACCCGGGGGCGATCGAGAGCGCGCTCGCGCGCGTCGTGCCCTACGGTCAGACATCGCTCTACGACGCCATCGCGCAGACCGCGCGCCGCGTCGCGGACGTGCCGCCGGGCGACAAGCGGCGCAAGGCTGTGATCGTGTTGACCGATGGGATCGACACCAGCAGCTTGATGAAGCCGGAGGAAGTGTCGGCCCTGGCGAGTGAAATCGACGTGCCGGTGTACGTCCTCGCGGTGGTCTCGCCGTTGGATCATCCCGGCGGACCTGATGCGGTCGGTGACATGGTGCACAACGGCGCCGATACACCGCTGCGGCAGCTGGCGCGATGGACGGGTGGAGAGCTCTTCGTGACGAGCGCGCCGGCGCACAAGAGCATCGCGGCCCGGCAGATTGTCGATGAGTTGAGACATCAGTACGTGCTGGCGTTCAACTCGGCGACCTCGACGGGATGGCACCCGCTGGATGTACGAGTGAAGGACAAGGATTGGCTGGTTCGTGCACGGTCGGGCTACAAAACCGGCACGCACCTTGGAAGTTAATTCAAACAGGGAACTGCGGGAAACGGACGTAAGACAACGCGGAGATTATGGAGGCAATTATGAAGAAGCTCGTACTGGCCGCCCCTATACTCGCGCTCGCGCTGGGCGGATCCAGTGCCTGCGCCACCAAGAAAATGGTGCGAACGAGTGTGGGCGAGGTGAACACCAAAGTCGAGACGCTCTCGAAGTCGGTTGAAGAGAATCAGGAGCGCACTCGGGCCAACGAAGGCAAGATCACCGAAGTCGACCAGAAGGCGCAGGCCGCCGGACAGCGCGCGCAAGCCGCTGGACAGCGCGCCGACGAGGCTTTCGCGAACGCCGACAAGGTGAACGCGCGTGCGGACAAGATCGAAGCCGCGTCTAAGCGTCTCGTGTACGAAGTGGTCCTCAGCGAAGACAAGGGCAACTTCAAGTTCGGCAAGGCGACGATTCCCGATGAAGCGCAGGGCGAGATCGATCAGCTCGTCGCGCAGCTGAAGGCGAACCCGAACGGTGGCTACATCGAGATCGAAGGCCACACGGATAACGTCGGTCCGAAGGACGCGAACTACAAGCTCGGCCTCGAGCGTGCCGAGACCGTGAAGCGCTATCTCTACGAGCATCACCAGGTGCCTCTGCACAAGATCAACGTGATCAGCTACGGCGAGGAGAAGCCGATCGCGCCGAACAAGACCAAGGCCGGTCGCGCGCAGAACCGCCGCGTCGTGATCAAGGTCCTGGCGTAAGGCCAGCAGAAGAACCTCGGGTACTACCCCGCCGCATCGGGTCGGGGGCGGATCGCAGGGGTCGGCGCCGGAATGATCCGGTGTCGGGTCCATCGATTCAACGTCAGCACTTTCGCAGGGTGCTTCGCGTTCCGCCCCCGATCGGATGCGGCGGGTCTTTTTTTGGGCCTTGGATTTTGGGCGTTGGGCGTTGGGTCCTCGGCCTTCGGTCCTCGCTCACTTGCCAGCAGCCCCCGCTCCTCACTAGGATGATGTCCTTCGCTCAACAGGGAGGAGCATCATGCTTCGCGCGTTCGGTCGCGGGCTACCGCTCGCGGCGGTGGCCGTCGCCGGTCTGACCGCCGCCGGCCAGACGGTCACCTTCAACGACACCAGACTGGCGAACGGTCTTCGAGTGATCGTGTCCGAGGACCACACGGCGCCGACGGTGTCGGTTGCCGTCACCTACGACGTGGGATCCGCCGACGAGCGCACCGGGCGCACCGGCTTCGCCCATCTCTTCGAGCACATGATGTTCAAGGGCTCCGAGAACGCGGCGCCCGGCGAGCATCCCGCGCTGGTCTTCAACAACGGCGGCACGATGAACGGCACCACCAACGCCGACCGCACGCTGTACTTCGAGAGCCTCCCCGCCAATCAGCTCGAGCTCGCGCTGTTCCTCGAAGGGGATCGCATGCGCTCGCTGGTGATCAACAAGGAAAATCTCGACAACCAGCGCAACGCCGTCCAGGAAGAGCGGCGGCTGCGCGTCGACAATCAGCCGTACGGCGCCACCTTCGAGCGCACGAGCGAGCAGGCGTACGACAACCCGGCGTACAAGCACTCGACGATTGGATCGATGGCCGACCTGAACGCGGCGTCGGTCGAAGATGTCGCCGCCTTCTTCAAGACCTACTACGCCCCCAACAATGCGATCCTGACGATCGTCGGCGACGTCGATACCAAGAAGACGATGGCGCTCGTCGACAAGTACTTCGGATCGATTCCGAAGCAGCCGGCGCCGACGCGGCCGGATCTCAAGGAGCCGGCGCACACCGCCGAGCGGCGGAGCACGATCGACGATCCGCTCGCGAGGCTCGCGCGCGTCGACGTCGTGTGGATCGGTCCCGTGTCCGACTCCGCCGATCACGACGCACTCGATGTGCTCACTGACGTGCTCGCGGGCGGCCGCAGCGCCCGGCTGAACCAGGTGATCGTCCGCGAGAAGCAGCTGGCCACCACCGCCGCCGCGTTCCTCGACGAGGCCAAGGGGCCGAGCCTGTTCCAGGCCTTCGCCACCGTCGCTCCCGGGAAGGATCCGGCCGACGTCGAAGCCGCTATCTACGAAGAGATTGAAAAGGTGAAGACCGGCCCCATCGCCGAGTGGGAAATGGAGAAAGCGCACAACAGCGCGCGGCGCAACGCGGCGAACATCGTGACCAGCACGCTGCAGCGCGCGATTCAGCTCGGACAGGACGCGCTGTTCTACAACGATCCCAACCGGATCAACACGATCGCCGAACGGACGCAGAAGGTGACGGCCGCCGACGTTCAGCGTGCCGCCGCCAAGTACCTCACGAAGGAGAACCGTTCCGTGATCATCACGACGCCGAAGCCGGCAGCTCCGAAAGGCGGACAGCAATGAGGTCGACGAGCATGCGCGCGTTCACGACTGCTGTCATGGCGGCGGCGGTGCTGTCGGTGGCGACGGGTGCGCAGGCACCGGCGCCCGCCCAGACTCCGTCGGATACCGCCGGCTTCAAGAACAAGGCACCGGTCTCGAAAGAGATCCTCAAGGTCACGCTGCCAAAGCCGAAAGAAGCGGACCTCGCGAACGGCCTGCACCTGATGGTCCTCGAGGATCATCGCGCGCCGATCGTGAACTTCCTGCTGATCATCGAAGGCGCCGGCGGCTATTACGATCCCGCCGAGATGCCCGGCCTCGCCGGGTTCGTGGCGACGCTGATGCGGGAAGGCACCGACAGCAAGACGTCGGAGCAGATCTCGTCGGAGTTGGATCGGCTCGCCGCGACGGTGGTGGCTGGCGCCGGCATCTCGTCGCCGTTCGCGACCGTGTCCGGGTCGGCCCTGACCGATTCCGTCGATACCGTCCTGGCGATGACGTCCGACGTGCTCCTGCACCCGTCGTTCAAGCAGGAGGAGATCGATCGCTACAAGACGCGCACGCGCGCCGCGCTGATGAATCAGCGATCGCAGCCCGGCTTCCTGGCGTCGGAGCGGTTCCAGCGCGTGGTATTCGGCGATCATCCGGCGTCGCGTGCTTCCGCAACGCCCGAGTCGTTGAACGCGTTGACGCGTGACCAGCTGGTCACCTTCCACAAGGCGCACTATCTACCCGACCGCGCCGTGCTGGCGATTGCCGGCGACATCACGCTGCCCGTCGCCAAACAGAAAGTCGAAGCCGCACTCGCCAACTGGAAGAAATCCGGCGAGACGATTGCGCCAACCCGCGAGCCCGAGGCGTTGAGCGCGGGCAGCATCTCGCTCATCGCCCGGCCCAACTCCGTCCAGACCAGCCTCGTCGTCGGCACCCAGAGCATCGTCCGCACCGATCCGGACTACGAGGCGTTGACGGTGGCGAACCGCGTGCTCGGCGGCCCGAACGCGCGGCTCTTCAACCACCTGCGCGAGCAGAAGGGCTATACCTACGGCGCCGGCAGCACGTTCTCTTCCGGGCGCTACCGCGGATCGTGGAACGCGAGCACCGACGTCCGCACCGAAGTGACCGATCCGGCGCTGACCGATCTGCTCGACGAGATCCGTCAGATGCGCGATACCGCGGTCCCGGCGGACGAGCTCGCGAATATCAAACGCGCGATTGTCGCGGGATTCGCCCGGTCGCTCGAGAGCCCGAGCGCGATCCTGAACAACTACATCGACAGCTACGTGTACAAGCTGCCGGCGGATTACTGGGACAAGTATCCGGATCGAATCGCGGCGGTCACCGCCGCCGACGTGCAGCGCGTCGCGAAGAAATACTGGGGCGCCGATCGGCTGCAGATCGTCGCCGTCGGCGATGCCTCGAAGATTGCGCCGGCGCTGTCGAAGCTGGGGACCGTGCAGACCTTCGACACCGACGGCAAGCCGATGAAGTGATTAGGCGATCCCCTTCATCGCTTCCGTGAAGGTGTCGATCTCCTCCAGCGTCGTGTAGACGTTCGGCGTCACGCGCAGGCCTTCGTACTCGGCGTGAACGATCGGGGTGGCGATGATCCGCCACCTGTCCCAGAGCTGCGTCACGACCTTGGCCACCGGGACGCCGATGGTCTGCACGGTCCCAATCGCGCACGACTGCGCGGGATCCATGCTCGTGTGAACGCGGAACCGTCCCTCGGCTTTGAGCCGATCGGCCCAGCGGTTCCGCAGATACCGCAGCCGCGCGGCCTTGCGCTCGCTGCCAATCGCGTCGTGAAACGTCAGCGCTTCGGCGATGGCGTTGTGGTTGGCAGCTGGGTGCGTTCCAATCTCCTCGAACTTCCGGATGTCCTTCGCGCGCGTCGCGTTGGCCGGCGTCAGCGGCCACAGCCCTTCGATGTTTTCCCTGCGGACGTAGAGGAATCCGGTGCCGATCGGCGCGAGCAGCCACTTGTGCAGGCTGGTGCCGTAGTAATCGCAACCAAGATCAGACGCTTTGTACGGAAAGTGCGCGAACGCATGCGCGCCGTCGACGATCGTCTTGATGCCTTTCGCGCGCGCGGCATCGCAGATCTTGCGGACCGGGAAGATCTGTCCGGTGAGGTTCGTGATGTGGCAGAAGTGCAGAACCTTGGTGCGCGGCGTGACGGCGGACAGCAGCCGGTCCGCGAGGTCGTCCATCGACGGCGGCGGCACGGGGAACGACACCTTCTTGATCACGATCTTGTCGCGCCGCGCGCGCTGATCCCAGGTGTCGAGCATCCGCCCGTAGTCCTGATTTGTCGTGACGACCTCGTCTCCCGGTGCGAGGTCGATGCCGAGCTGCGCGATCTGCAGCGCTTCACTCGCATTTCGCGTAATCGCCATCTCCTCCGGATCGCAGCCGAACTCGGCGGCGAGCCGCCGGCGAACGCTCTCGATGTTCGGTTCGAGGATCTGCCACATGTGATACACCGGCGCCTCGTTCGAGAGATCGAGATAGCGCTTGAACGCCTCGTGCACGACGCGAGGGCTGGGACAGCAGCCGCCGTTGTTCAGATTGATGATCGTGCGGTCGAGCGTGAACGCCTGCTGAATCTCGTGCCAGTAGTTCTCGTCGCCGGCGAGATCCGACGGCGTGCGTGCCGCTGCGGAGTCCGCCGCGGCGGCGGCGCGCGCGAGGTTGTCGTTCGTGAAGGCGGCGAGGGCGGCCGCCCCGGCGGTGCCGGCGCGAAGGAAGGCTCGTCTGGAAAGCATGCGAAAGAATACTCCCGAGCCGATAATGGGGTCCATGGATCTGACCGGACGCGCCGCGCTCATTACCGGGGGTCGCCGAATTGGCGCCGCCATCGCACTGGAGCTCGCCAGGCGCGGCATGGACGTCGCGCTGTCCTACAACCGGTCGCGTGCCGAGGCCGACGCGACGGCTGCGGCAATCGCTGCCGCCGGCCGGCGCGCTCATGTTGCGTCGGCCAACCTCGCGAAGCCCGAGGACTGCCGCGCCCTCGTCGACGGCGCCGCCGACGCCTTCGGCCGCCTGGATGTGCTGATCAACATGGCGTCCGTTTACGCCAGTGTCCCGTTCGATGCGATGGATGAGAACACATGGCACAGCGTGGTCGATATCGACCTGCGCGCGACGTTCCTGTGTTCGCACGCTGCCGTGAAGCACATGCGTCTTGTGGGCGGAGGCCGAATCGTCAACTTCTCGGACTGGCTCGCCCACAGCGGCCGTCCGCGCTATCCAGGGTATCTGCCGTACTACGTCGCGAAGAAAGGGGTGATCGGCCTGACCGAAGCGCTCGCGCTCGAGGTTGCCGCCGATCAGATCCTCGTCAACGCGATCGCGCCGGGGCCGATCCTTGCGCCGCCGGGAACGTCAGACAAGGAACTGGCAGACGTTGCCAACGCAACGCCGCTGGGACGATGGGGTGGGGAAGAGTCGATCGTGCACGCCGTCGTTTTCCTGCTCGAGACCGAATTCGTCACCGGTGAGACCATTCGCGTGGACGGCGGTCGTCACGTGAAGTGAAGAGCGATCCCATCGACTCGAGCGCGCCGCGGAGCTCCTCGCGGCTGCGCGCGAAGCAGAATCGGATGTAGCCCTCGCCATTTGCGCCGAAGTCCGCTCCGGGCACGCAGCCGATCCGTCCCTTCGAGATCAGATACTCCGCCATCCCCCACGACACCGACCCATCGCGCGTTCCGGCGGGCGGATGCCACGCCGGATCGATCCGCAGAAACGCGTAGAACGCGCCAGACGGCGGCTTTCCGCTGAGCGCGCCGGCCGCCTGCTCGGCGATCCCCGCATAGAACAGATCGCGCCGTGCCTTCAGCTCGTCGCGAAAGCCGGCGACCGAGTCCTGCGATCCCTCGAGCGCGCCAATCGCGCCGAACTGAACGACCGACGAGACGTTGCTCGCGGTATAGAACAGCACCTTCTTCATGCGCTCGCGAAGGCGGGCATCGCGCGCGGCCACGTAGCCCAGACGCAGCCCGGTCATCGCGTAGGTCTTGCTGAAGGTGAAGACCGAGATCGTCCGGTCGTACATTCCCGGCAGGGATGCAGGGCTCACGTGTTCGGCGCCGTCGTAAATGACGTCCTCGTACGCTTCGTCGGAGAGGAGCCACAGATCGTGGCGTTGCGCGAGAGCGGCGATGGCCTCGACGTCGGCGCGCGTCAGCACACCGCCCGTCGGATTCTGCGGAGAGTTGATGTAGATGGCCCGCGTCTTCGGCGTGATTTTTGACTCCAGCTCGTCGAGGTCGTACCGCCAGCCGATCGAATCGTGGAGCGGGCACGGCACCGGCACACCTTCGGTCGCCTTGATGTTGCCCATGCACGGCGGCCACTCCGGGTCGGGCACGATCACTTCGTCGCCTGGTTCCAGCAGGGCGCGGCAGACGATGTAGAGGCCGTGGATGCCGCCGGTCGTGACCATGACTTCGTCAGGGCTCGCAATCGGGATCCGGTTCTGTCGTCGCATCTTCTCGGAGAGCAGATCGAGGAGGCGCGGTACGCCGGTCGTCTGGAGGTAGTGACTGCGGTTCTCGTCGATCGCGCGGTGCATGGCCGCTTTGATCGAGTCGGGCGTGTCGAAGCTGACGTCCCCCTGATCCAGGCGGAAGGGATCCGTGACGGAGTACATCATGTCGCGGATCCGGATGATGCCGGAGAACGGAACGGCGTCCAGCGACTTGCCCATGGCTGATGATACTGCCGTCAGACGCGCTCGAGGATGCGGCCGAGCGTCGCGGCGGCGCGGCCGACCGGCAGGTTGCTGACGTAAAAGTGCCGGGCGCCGGACGCCGTCAGCTCGCGAATCGATCGCGCGCAGATGTCGTCGGCTGTCGCACCCGCGCCGAACTCCGCGACCAGCTCGGTCACGGGCACCGGCAGGAACTCGCGCAGGATCTCGAGCGTGCGGGGGTTCGCCGATCGGTAATAGAAGACACCGAAGATTCCCGGCAGCGTCATGTCACGACGCGCGCTCTCGTCGAGGAAGCGCTCGACCGCCGCGCGACTGTGGTGCGAGACGATTTGCGTGAGGTAGAACTCCGCGGTGACGTGCGCGTCGAGCAGGTGGCCGACCTGCGCGCGCGCGTCGGCGTGCGGGTTGGCCCAGCCGCCGAGCGACAGTCCGTCCTCGTGCTGACGGATGCGTTCCCGCAACTGCCATGCGTGCTCGACGCATCGCGGCGGACCGACATGGCGATCGCCGCCGAGCACGACGAGAGACTCGAACCCGTGCTGACGCGCGCGGTCGGCGTAGGTCAGGCAGTACTCCTCGGTGTGTTTGCACGTGAGGAACGGCACGACGTTCGAGCGCGGCACGTCGGTGCCGAGATTCGTGACGAGATGGCGCAGGTTGTCTTCTTCGCGCAGGCCGACGGCGCTGTCGGTGAGGAACACGAACCGGCCTTCACGCGTGAGACCGCGAACCGCGTGATAGGTATCGATCCAGGCGTCCATGCTCGCGGCGGCGGCGAGCTCCGCGCGCGGCGGACGCAGCTCGGCGGCGATCACGGGCGAGCCTGACCCTAGCTGCTCGAGAAGCGCGGTCATGAACCTCTTATACTATCGGTTCTGACTGCCGCCATCCCTCCCGACCGATCGGTCCTCGCGCGTCTTGCAGCGTTGCCCAGCGTCAGTTTGTGGAGTGGTCCTTCCCCGGTCGACGAGCTTCCGCGCCTGCGCGCCGCGCTCGGCGGCGGACCCGTCATCCTTGCAAAGCGCGACGATGCGATTCCATTCGGATTTGGCGGGAACAAAGTACGGAAGCTGCAGCTGGTGGCCGCGAAAGCGCGATCCGAAGGGGCCGACACGCTGATCACGTGCGGCGGCGTGCAATCGAATCATGCCCGCGCGACGGCCGCGGTGGCGGCGCGGCTCGGCATGCGATGCGTGCTCGTTCTCAACGGCACGCCGTCGTCGCAACCAACCGCGAACGCCCTGCTCGATCGGCTGCTCGGGGCCGACGTTCGCTACGTCGGATCGCGCGAGGAGAGAGCGTCCGCGATGGACATCGCCGCCAACGAGGCGCGCCGTGATGGGGGGCGTCCCTTCGTCATCCCGCTGGGCGCGTCGACGGCGCTCGGCGCGGCGGGGCTCGCGCAGGGGGTCGGCGAGCTGATCGCGCAAATCGATCCACCCGACGTCATCGTCCACGCCTCGTCGTCGGCGGGCACGCAGGCGGGGCTCGTCGCGGGGTGCCGGCTGCACGGGCTCGACACCCGGGTCATCGGCATCAGCGCGGACGATCCGGCGTCCGCGCTCGAGGCGCAGATCCGCCGATTGCTCGTCGATCTCGAGGCGTTGCTGGACGCGACGCCGGGGTCGCTGTCGTCCGGCGACATCGAGGTCGACGACACGTGCGTCGGCGACGGCTACGGCATCCCGACGGAGGCGTCGGACGAGGCGACGCGCCTCTGCGCGCGGACGGAGGCGCTGTTCCTCGACCCGACGTACACCGCCAAGGCCATGGCGGGCCTCCTCGCGCGCGTCCGCTCCGGCGTCCTCGCGCGCGGCCCGATCGTCTTCTGGCACACGGGCGGTCAAGTCGCCCTGTTCAGGTAGGTCTGGGGACAGACCTGGGGTCAGACCCCAAATCGACACATGCGTCGAGGAATCAGGGGCGGCGAGGTAAAGACAATGCTGTCCGCAACTTAACCGACCAGTACAGAGTGCCGACACGCATGAGGGTCTGCGACGACGTCGTGCGAATTGGGGTCAGACCCCAAACACAGAGGACCGGATGATCAAGCTCACGTTTCTTGGGGCGGCCCGGACGGTGACGGGATCCAAGCATCTCGTCGAAGCGAACGGATCCAAGGTCCTGCTCGATGCCGGGCTTTTTCAGGGCCTCCGCGAACTGCGCGACCGCAACTGGCAGGACCTTCCCCTCAAACCCACCGACATCGACGCCATCGTCCTCACGCACGCGCACCTCGATCATTGCGGCTACCTGCCGCGCCTCGTCTCGCAAGGCTTTCGCGGACGGATCTTCTGCACCGCCGGCACTCAGGATCTCTGCCGCATCGTGCTGCCCGACGCCGGACGGCTGCAGGAAGAAGACGCCGCGTTCGCGAATCGACACGGGTTCAGCAAACACACGCCGGCGCTGCCGCTCTACACCGAGGTCGACGCGGCGCGCGCGGTCTCGCAGCTGCAACCCTGCGGCTACGATCGCACGCTCCCCGTCGCGCCCGGCTTCGAGGTCGAGTTCGTCAATGCCGGCCATCTGCTTGGATCGTCGTTCGTGCGCATGCACGTCGGCGATCGACTGATCCTCTTCGGCGGCGACCTCGGCCGCTTCAATCGCCCGGTCCTGCCCGATCCGACGATGATGTCGGATGCGGACTACCTGCTCGTCGAATCCACCTACGGCGATCGCGTGCACGAGCAGGACGACAACGGCGACCATCTGGCGAAGATCGTCAGCGACACCGTCGAGCGCGGCGGAAAGCTGATCATTCCGTCCTTCGCGATCGGCCGCGTCGAAGAGCTGATCTACTGGCTGCGTCGGCTCGAATCGGAGCGCCGCATCCCGACGCTGCCGGTGTTCGTCGACAGCCCGATGGCCGCCGCCGCGCTGGCCCGCTACACGGAACGACTGCGCGAGCTCGACCCTGAGCTCGCGCCGGAAGAGCGCGACGACGCGGCACCGCACGACGCGGCCGCGCACGAGCCGATCGACGAGCGCCGGCGTCAGGCGCGGCAGGAGCGCGATGTCTGCGTCTTCTGTACCAATCGCTTCCACGTGATCGCGAGCGTCGAGGAATCGAAGGCGCTGACCGCATCTCAGGTGCCGTCAATCGTGATCTCGTCGAGCGGCATGGCCGAGGGCGGACGGGTGCTCCATCATTTGAAGGCCGCGCTGCCGAACGCACGCAACACCGTACTGTTCGTCGGCTACCAGGCAGCCGGTACGCGCGGGCGCCGACTCATCGATGGCGAGAGGTCGGTGAAGATCCATGGGGAGTGGATACCCGTCGCGGCGCGGATCGATCGGATCGATTCGATGTCGGCCCATGCCGATTCGACCGAAATTCTGAAATGGCTGCACGGCTTCTCGACGGCGCCAAAGGAAACGTTCATCGTCCACGGCGAGGTGACCGCCATGCAGGCGCTGTCGAGCAGCATCGACCGTGAGCTCGGCTGGAAGCATCGCATGCCCGAACACCGCCAGACGGTGGAATTAGAATAGAGATCGAGTACCGCATGAAGTCATCATTCCTTGCCGCCGCGTTCGTGGCGTGCGCCCTCGTGACGGGCAGCGCCCAGGCTCCCGCCTCGTCACCGCTGGTCGAACGAGTCGTCGATACCGGATTCATCCAGCTCGAGGCCAACAGCTTCCGTCAGCTCGACGATCGCCAGAAGGCACTGGCCTACTGGCTGACGCGAGCGTCGATCGCGATCGACCCGATCATCTACGACCAGCTGTCGGTGTATGGCATTCGCGAAAAACGGATTCTCGAAGAGATCATGGCGAGGCCGTCGGGTATTCCGCAGGCGTCGCTCGCGAAGATTCGTGCCTACGCGCTCCTGTTCTGGGCCAATCGCGGCAATCACAACGAGAACACGGCGCAGAAATTCCTGCCGACGTTCACCGCCGCGGAGCTGGAACAAGCGGCGGTGCGCGCGCACACGAACGGCGGCTTCAAGACGGTCTATGGGGATCTGGCGGCGCTCTCGACCGCGGCCGATCTGCAGAAAGAACTCAGCGCGCTGCAGCGGCCGTTCTTCGACGCCGCGTTCGAGCCGATGACGACGGCGAAGACGCCGCCGGCAGGCAAGGACATTCTGCAGGCGAGCTCGAACACTTTCTATCAGGGTGTGGCTCTGGCGGATCTCGCCAACTTCAAGGAGCAGTATCCGCTGACCTCGCGCGTCATGAAGGGATCGGACGGCGTGATTCGCGAGGAGGTCTATCGCGCTGGCACGCCGGATGGCAAGGTGGCTCCCGGTCTCTATGCCGTCTATCTGAAGAAAGCGATCGCGTACCTCGAAAACGCGCGCGCGGTGGCCGATCCCGCGCAGGCGCAGGTCATTGCCAGCCTGATTCGCTTCTACCAGACCGGCGAGCGCAAGGATTGGATCCAGTTCGGCGCCGAGTGGGTGCGCAACGACGCGCCCGTCGACTTCGCGAACGGCTTCATCGAGGTCTATCGCGATCCGCGCGGCGCCAAAGGCAGCTCGCAGAGCTTCGTCACCATCACCGACAAACCGGTGACCGACGCGATGGTGAAGCTGGCGCAGAACGCGTCGTACTTCGAGAACGCGGCGCCGTGGGCGGCGCCTTACAAGCGCCAGACGTTTCAGTCGCCGGTCGTCAAAGCGGTCGAGGTCCTGATCGAGACCGGCGACTTCCACGTGACCACCATCGGCGACAACCTGCCGAACGAAAACGAGATTCATGAGCGCTTCGGCACCAAGAACTTCCTGTTCCTCGGCAGCAGCCATGCGCTCACCGCGGCCAGTGCCGGCCCGACCCTCTCCGAGTTCGCATCGTCGAAAGAAGAGGTCGACCGCGGCACCAAGCACGGCGAGGAGGCGGAAGACCTCCTGACCGCGATGCACGAGGTGATCGGCCACGGTTCCGGCAAGTTGAGCGATCGCCTGCAAGGCGGTGCCGAGCCGTACCTCAAAGAGTACTTCTCGACATTGGAGGAGGCGCGCGCGGATCTGATGGGGCTTTGGAACATCTGGGATCCGAAGCTCAAAGAACTGGGCCTGATCACCGATCAAGAGGAAGTGGCCCGGGCGATGTACGACTCGGCGGCCCGGGTTGTCCTCACGCAGTTGCGGCGGATTCCGAAGGGCACCACGATCGAAGAGGATCACCAGCGCGATCGCGCGCTGATCGCGAACTACATCATGGACAAGACCGGCGCGATCGAGCAGTTCAAGCGTGACGGCAAGACTTACGTACGGGTCACCGACTACAAGAAGATGCGTGAAGGAGTGGGCCAGCTGCTGGCGGAATTGATGCGGATCAAGGGCGAAGGCGACTACGCGGCGATCAAGGCGCTCGTCGACAAGTACGGCGTGCACTTCGAGCCTGCCGTGCGCGACGAAATGGTGACGCGGTTCAAGGCACTGAACCTGCCGACGTACTGGGCTGGCGTGAACACGCGGCTCATGGCGAATGTCGGCGCCGACGGCAAGGCCACCTCCGTCGAGATTTCCTACCCGCGCGATCCCGTCATGCAATATCTCGAGTACGGTCAGATGTACGACGCCGGTCTCACGGTTCCGCAGGCACGCGGCACGGGCAGCGGCCGATGACCGTACCGGCGGTTCAAGCATCCGACACCAGACCGTATCTGCTCGAGCGCGTCGAAGACGCAGCGGTCGTTCAGTTGTACGCGGACGGATTCGAAGCGCTTCCGCTCGAGCAGAAGATCCTGATCTATCACCTGTATCAGGCGGCGCTGGCGGGGCGCGACATCTTCTACGACCAGCGATACGCGCACAACCTCGACATGCGCGCGGTCCTCGAAGAGATTCTCACGCATGCAGAGGGAATCGATCCGGCAACGCTCGAGGAGATTCAGCGCTACACGAAGCTGTTCTGGATCAACACCGGGCCGCACAACAACCTGACGGCCCGCAAGTTCATCCCGAAGTGTTCGCCGGAGGCCTTTGCTCTGGCGGTCTCGATCGCTGGACGGAACGGTGCGCGTTTCCCGCTACGACCGGGAGAATCCGTCGATCAGATGGTCGAGCGTCTCAGGCCGCTCTTCTTCGATTCCGACGTGGATTCGATCGTCACGAACAAAACACCGGGCCAGAACCGGGACATCCTCCAGGCCAGCGCCAACAACCTGTACTCGGGCGTGACGATGGACGACCTCGAGGGGTTTGCAGAGAAGTATCCGCTCAACTCGCGGCTGATCAAGCGTGACGGGGCGCTCGTCGAAGAGGTCTACCGCGTCGGCGGAAAATACGATCGGCAGATCCGACTCATCGTCCAGCACCTGGAAGCGGCAGTGCCGTACGCGACGCCAGCGATGGCAGCGGCACTGGAGGCGCTCATTCGCTTCTACCAGAGCGGCGCGCCGGAGGATCGGATCGCGTACGACATCGCGTGGGTGCAGGATCGGCACTCACCCGTCGACACCATCAACGGCTTCGTCGAGGTCTACATGGATCCGCGAGGCATGAAGGGATCGTGGGAGGCGCTCGTCTACTACGTCAACCCGCAGAAGACGGAGGGCATTCGCCGGCTCGCCGGCGCGGCGCAATGGTTCGAGGACCGCATGCCGTGGGCGGATCGCTACAAGAAGCAGGGCGTGCGAGGCGTCTCCGCCAATGCTATCGACGTCGTGATCGAAACCGGCGATTCCGGTCCGGTGACCCCGGTTGGCATCAACCTGCCGAACGATCAGGCGATCCGCGAGGAACACGGCAGCAAGTCCGTGTCGCTCTCGAACGTCAACGACGCCTACGATCGATCGACGTCCGCGGAGTTCAGGCGGGAGTTCGCGTGGAGCCCGGAGGAAGCCGAGCGCGCCGAGAAGTGGAGCAGCCTCGCGAGCGAGCTGACCACGAACATGCACGAGGTGATCGGGCATGGCTCCGGAAAAATTTCGGAGAAGCTGCAGGGAAGCCCGCAATCGGCATTGAAGGAGCATTACTCGGCGCTCGAGGAATCGCGTGCCGATCTGGTGGCGCTCTACTTCCTTCCGGACTCGAAGCTCGTCGAGCTCGGACTGGTCGACGCGGACACCCATCAAGAGGTTGTGCGCGCAGAGTACGAGGCCTACGCGCGCAACGCGCTCGTCCAGCTTCGTCGCGTCCGCGAAGGGACGCAGATCGAAGAAGACCACATGCGCAACCGCCAGATGGTCGTGAACTGGATCATGGCGAGCTCGACGGCCATCGAGGTCCGGCGCCGCGACGGCAAGACCTACTACGTGATGGTCAACCCCGAGGCGTTCCAGGAGGCCGCCGGCCGGCTGCTGGCGGAAGTGCAGCGGATCAAGGCCGAGGGAGACTACGACGCCGCGCGCGAGCTCTTCGAGACCTACGGCATCCACTTCGATCCGGCGCTGCGCGACGAGGTGGTCGCGCGCGTCGACACGCTCAAGATGCCGTCCTACACCGCGTTCGTGCAGCCGCGCCTCGAAGCGCATCGCGGGCCCGACCACGCGATCACGAACGTCACCATCTCCTATCCACAGGATTTGACCCAGCAGATGCTCGAGTATTCGGGCAAGCGATAATCACACTCGACGATGCGAGTGCCCTGAGTCAGGACACCTGGTCGGTCGGATACGCCGCCGGCAAATTGAATACATCGGTCGCCCGGTTGGTGACCGTCGGCTCCGTCGTTGGGACGACGTCGGTGTGGTGCGCGCAAGCGCACCGCCATCGTTCGCCGGCTCGATGGACGACGAACGACGCGACCGTCGTGCGGGGTCCCGGCGGCGCGACGGTCCCTCCAGGCTCGTCGTCGCCGGACACGGTCAATCGCGAGTGAACGACGGCGACATCCGGCGACAGGAGCTTGACCTTCGTTTCGGTGGTCGTCAGCGTGGATTTGGTGAAGACGCGCGCCAGCTGGTCGGCGTGTGCCTTCCGGATCGACTCCCGATCGTGCCAGCACAGACCCCCGACGTCGACGAATTCGGCATCTTCATCGAAGAGCAACGCGAGCGCCGCGGCGTCGCGATCGTTCCATGCCCGTGCGAACACTGTTGGAAACTCTTCCGGCGACATCTTGATCGACGCGGGGAGCTCATGGCTCGCCCACCGGCCGTGGAATCCCACGTATTCCGCCCCGTGCTGGTGCAGGATGTCGGCGGCGAGGATCCGCAGGATGCGCTTCTTCGTCAGGACCTCGATCACGAATCGGCCCGCACGAATATCCTCGACGTGGTGGGTCAGCTGCTTGAACTCTTCGAGCTCGAAGGTCCGAATGAACGTTCGCTGGACGTGGGCGAAGAACCCGTGCTCGGACCCGTTCGGATCGAGACGATGGAGCCCCTCGTCGCCGTGCAGCACCTCGATGTCCCGGCGATCGAATCCCGCCTGGAGCAGCGCCTCAACTGCCGCTTGCGCTTTGACCGCATCGGCGACGGTTCCGACCACGCGGTTCGTCGGGTGCGCGATGAAGTCGCTTCGATCGGTGTTGATTGTTCTGCTCATGGCGATGACCCTGTTCAACAGTGGGTGAGTGCAACCACGCCGAAACGCCCGATGGTCTGGCGGCGCGGATAGTGAGCCGATCGACGAATGTCACGCGCGGGCGATCGAAAAGGGGTGCCGGAGCGCGAAGCTGATAGAGGAGAGATATCGGTGCGTTGCAGTTGAACGCACACACGACGAGAATCGTCGCTGAAAGTGCCGCCGGTCGATTCCACGCCGCTCACGGGAAACCTCCTGGGCCGAATGTTCGGGGCTCGAGAGGACCGAATCGTGACGAATCGCCGAGGGTATCTTCATACCCTCCGCGCCTTCAGCTGTCAAGCGCTGTCGCGCGCCCTTGACCCTCATCCGACTTCGCAGGTAATATCGCCGCCTCAATCCGCGGATCCTGGGATCGTCCCCTGCGCCGGTGCTGTAGAGAGGCGAGGATGGCGTCACCGTTCTATCGCGGACTCTCGGCTCCGGTCACTGCCCTCCAGCGTCTCGGAGCCGTAGCCCACTTGCGGCGTTTGTCCGCCGACTGGCGTCCCTTCGTGGCCGCCAGAGCGCACAGCCTCGACCAGCCCCTCGCGCTTGCGGCCGTCCGGCGCTCCACTCTTCTCGATTCCTCGGTCAGCTCCTGACGGAGGTGCAGTGACGAACCGGACACGGCTGATCCTTCTCGGTCCCGTTGCAGGCCTCGTGATGTTCGCGGCGGTTGTGAAAACGGCCTCGGTGTTCAGAGCACACCAGGAGGCCGTCCCTGTCCCCGCTGCGTCGGTGGCTCAAGCTCCCGCGCCAGCGCCGGCTGCCGGCCCGCCGGCCGCGGCAGCCGCGGACAAATCGAAACCATACGAAGAAGCGGAGTACCGGAGGTTCCCCGTCGTGGGCAGCCGGGTCGCGATCTGGTCGGTCGCGCAGCTGCACCTCCTGTTCGCCGCCTTCGTCCTGGCGGTGCCGCTCTTCGCGTTCATCATCGAGGTGATCGGCTACAAGACCAAGGACAAGCGATACGACCATCTCGCCTACGAGTTCACGAAACTGCTGTCGGTGTCGTTCTCGATGACGGCGACCTTTGGCGCGTTCCTGACGTTCATGCTCATCGCGTTGTACCCGAAGTTCACGAACTATCTGATGAGCGTCTTCTCGCCGACGTTTCTCCCGTACGTCCTGCTGTTCTTCTTCGAGGCGTTCTTCCTCTACACCTACTACTACGGCTGGGGGAAATTTCACCCTCTGGTGCACCTGGGACTGGGACTCGGGCTGAACCTCGTCGGCACGGCGATCATGTTCATCGCCAACGCCTGGCTCACATTCATGATGTCGCCGCGCGGCGTCTCGGACACGGGGGTGGTCCTCTCGTTGAGGGAGGCCATCTTCAACTACACCTGGATGCCGATCAACGTGCATCGCGTCATCGCGAACGTGGCGTTCGGCGGATCGATCGCGGGCGCCTACGCGGCGTTCAAGTTCCTGACGGCGAAGACCGACGAAGAGCGCGCCCACTACGACTGGATGGGCTATATCGGCAACTTCGTCGCGATCAGCGCCTTCCTCCCGCTGCCCTTCGCCGGCTACTGGCTCGCGAAGGAGATCTACGCGTTCTCGCAGACGCTCGGATTGACGATGATGGGCGGCGCATTCTCGTGGCTCTTCATCATCCAGGCGGTCCTGATCGGGAATCTCTTTCTGGCCGCCAACTACTACCTGTGGCTCGGGATGGGACGGGTCGAGGGCGTGCAGCCCCTCCAGAAGTTCATCAAGTACCTCCTCGTCGGGATCGCCCTCTGTTTCATGGTCTGGGCGACGCCGCGATCGATCATCGCCACCGTCTCCGAGATCCGGGCGATGGGCGGTTCGTCGCACCCGATTCTGGGCTACCTCGGGGTCATGTCGGCGAAGAACACCGCCGTGAACATCCTCATCCTGACGACGTTCATGAGCTTTCTGCTGTACCGCCGGACAGGGAAGATCGCCGCGGTACCGTGGGCGAGGAAGGGCCACGCAGCGCAGCTCACGATCTTTGCGGCGGTCGCGGTCTTCGTGATCTTCCTCGGCGTCTACGGGTACTTCGTCGAGGCGACGGTCCGGATCAAGCTGTCGGTGCCGCAGGTTCTCTCGGTCCTCTTCGCCATGGTGTCGATCACGGCTATCGACATGTTCCTGTTCCGCGGAGCGAAGCGGACTGGCGAAGTGCGATGGGGACGAATGCCCCCAATCTCGCAGTACGTGCTCATCTTCATCGCGGTCACCTTCACCTGGCTCATGGGCCTGATGGGCTACGTACGCTCTGGGCTGCGCCAGCACTGGCACGTCTACGGCGTCGTCCGGGACCGCTCGCCCGATGCCTTCACACCCACGCTCGGCTTTGCGACGGAGGTCGTGTCGGTGACCGTGCTGATGTTCTTCGTCCTGATCGGCATCGTGTTCTGGATCGCCAGCCTCCACGACCGGCCCGATTTCGAGGCGCGGTCGGGCGCGGTGGCGGACCAGGTCCCGGCGCAGCTCGGGTTCGCGAATCCGAGCGGACCTGGCCAGACCAGAGCGTGATGCGAGTCCCTCACATCGTCCGAATCGGCGCGCTCGTCCTCGGGACGACAGGGTTCTATGCCTATGTCGGCCAGATGGTGCCGCAGAAAGAAGTGCAGCCTCCGAAGGACACCACGATCGGCAGCAACATGACTTCGGAGGACATGGCGAAGCTCGGGCGCGAGATCATGGAGGGCAAGGGCTTCTGCCTGACCTGCCACACGATCGGTAAGGCGACCGGGCCCTACCGGTTTCCCGATCTCGCAGGCGTCGACGTTCGCGCGAAGACTCGAGTGCCGGGCCTGGACGACGTCGAGTACTTCGCGCAGTCGATGTACGACCCGACGGCCTATGTGGTGCCGGGATTCCCCCCGGCGATGCCTCCGATCAACAAGCCTCCGATCGGCCTCACGGATCAGGAGATCCTCTGCGTGATCGCCTACCTCCAGACGCTTGGCGGTACGCCGACGGTGACGCTGCAGACCAAGCACCACTACAACAGCGGCGCGGCGGTGCCGGCCGGCACGCAGCCTGCCGCGGCACCGGCGCCGCCGCCGAAGGGCGCGCAATGAAGATCCTGATTGTCGTCGCCGTGCTCGCAGTGTTCGGCGTGCTTCGGTTCCGGCGCGTCAACCTGCTGACCTGGGCCATCGCCTGGTGGGCGGGAATCTACGTGCTGCTCCGCTTCGGATTCACGGCTCCGATTCCCGCATCCGTTATCTCGATTTACATGGGCATCGTCTCGCTGGCGATCCTGGCGTATGTGTCCTCGAGCCAGGAGCGTCGCCAGGAGATCTCCCATCCGCTCGTCCGGTTCATGACGGAGAAGCGGTACGCTGCGCTGCTCGGCGCAACCGTCGTCGCGATTCCGGCGCTGGCGGCGGCGAACGTATACGTGCAGATGAGCGTCCCGATCCAGCCGCCGCTCTTCTCTCGAACCGTCCATCCGGCGTCGCCGTCGGAGATCACGGTTCACGACAAGAAGATCGATCTCGACCGCGGCGAGAATCCGTTCCGCCAACTCGAGACATCGAATCCGGCGGAGTTCCGCAAACACGTCGAGAACGGACGCCGGGTCTATTACCGCAACTGCGTGTTCTGCCACGGCGACAACATGTCCGCCAATGGCATGTTCGTGCACGGTCTCGATCCGCTGCCGACGAACTTTCACGACACCATCCCGCAGCTTCGCGAGACCTTTCTGTTCTGGCGAATCGCGAAGGGAGGTCCCGGGCTGCCCGAGGAAGGAGGCCCCTGGGACACCGCGATGCCCGCCTGGGAGCAGCTCCTGAAGGAAGACGAGATGTGGGACGCGATCCTCTTTCTGTACGATTTCACGGGGCTGCGGCCGCGGGCGAGAGAGGAGGCCGCGGCCAAATGACGGCACGCTGGCTGGTGCGTGGGGCCGTGGCGGTTCTGATCGCCGCCCTGTCCGGGGCGCTGACCGGACGGTCGCGCGCGGCGAGTCCGGACATCGGGACGGAGGCGCAGCGTGAGTCGGGCAAGCAGCTCTATCTCAAGAACTGCTCACAGTGCCACGGCGAGAACGGAGACGGCGAAGGCTACGCCGCCGTCCATCTGCGTCCGAGGCCGCGCAACTTCACGTCGGGCAAGTTCAAGGTGCGCACGACTCCAAGCGGGTCGCTCCCGACACATCAGGATCTCGTCAACATCATCAGGCGCGGGATGCCTTACACCTCGATGCCTGCGTGGCCAAACTTCGCCGATCAGGAAGTGTCGAACATCGCCTACTTCCTCACGACGTTCTTCCCTGACTTCGCCAAGCCGGAAAACGTTCCTCAGCCGATTCAGCTCCCGAGCGCACCGAAGTCGACGAACGAGTCGATTGCGGCTGGAAAGAAACTTTACGAGGACACCGGTTGCGTGCGGTGCCACGGGAATCTCGGTCGGGGTGACGGACCTTCGGCCCCAACCCTGACGGACGATTTCGGGCATCCGATTCGTCCGGCAGACCTCGCGCAGGACTGGACGTTCCGGGCCGGCTCAACCCGCGAGGACATTTTCAGGACGATGAGCACGGGGTTCAACGGGACGCCGATGCCCTCGTTTGCCGACGCTCTCACGGTCGAACAGCGGTGGGCCATCACCGACTACATCGTGTCTCTCTCAGGAAGCAGCGGGCCTGCCTATACCAACCTGGTCATCGCCAGGCACGTCACGGATCGAATCGATCCGGCCAAGGGTGCCGCGGGCTTCGCATCGGCGCCCGTCGCGCGTCTTCCGATCATCGGCCAGATCACGCAGCCGGGACGATCCTTCCATCCGCCCGCGACCTCGGTGGCGGTCCAGGCTATCTGGGACGCTGAGTCGATCGCTCTGCTCGTTCGATGGCACGACATGAGCGCCCAGAAAACCGGGACGAACGGACCGTCGCTTCAGGTGCCGCTGGAAGAGGAAGAGGAGCCGGCCGCAGCGGCCGCCGGTGCAGGAGTCGGCGGCACGCCGGATAACCCCTTCGGAGAGGCCGCCGCCGCGCCGGCACCAGCCGGACAGCCGCCGAACCCCTTTGAAGAAGCCGCGCCTGCAGGAGAGGTCTCCGAATTCTCCGATGCGGTATCGGTCCAGATTCCGACGCAGGTGCCGACGAGTGCGCGAAAGCCCTACTTCATCTTCGGCGACAGTCAGAACTCGGTGGATCTGTGGTTCTTCGATCTGGCGAAGCCCGCTCCGGCGCAGTTCGTCGGAAAGGGGAGCGCGAACGTCGCGCCGAACGATGCGGTGGAAGTGACAGGTGTCGCGAGCTACGACCAGGGGGAATGGTCCGTCATCTTCAAACGGCCCCTTCACTCCGCCTCGGGCGGGGCGTTTTCGACGGGCCAATTCATGCCGGTCGCCTTCTCGGTCTGGGACGGCTTCTCGCGCGAGCGGGGCAATCGGCGAGGCCTGACGGTGTGGTACTCGCTCTATGTCGAACCCGAAGTCGTCCCGTCGGCCGTCGGCCCGATGCTCAGAACGGCGCTCTTGATCCTTGGCATCGAGGTGATCGTGATCGCCTGGGTGCGGCGGCGTCAGGCAGGCCAACTTCCAACTTCCAACCTCCAACTCCCAACTCCCAATTCCCAAATCTGAATTGGAAGTTGGAAGTGAGTTGGGAGTTGGAAGTTGGACGTCGGGAGTTGACAGCGAAGCCTTAACGAGCCCGTGAGGCCATCGGAGTATTCCATGTACAAGAGCATCTACGTTCCCGTCGACAACTCGGACCACTCCAACCGCGCGGTTACCTGCTCCCTCGCGTTGGGCAAAGCGTTCTCCGCGAAACTCGTCGGCTGCCACGTCTACGCGGCAAAGCTCCACGACTATCGCTTCCGGCAGATGGAGTACACGCTGCCCGAGGAGTACATCGACGAAGTAGAGCTGGAGCGCCAGAGGAAGATTCACGACAGTCTCATCACAATGGGCCTGAAGTTGATCTCCGACAGTTATCTCGACGGCATGTCGCGCCTCTGCGGCGAGTCGGGCCTCGAGTTCGAGCCGCGGATGATGGACGGAAAGCATCACACCGAAATCCTCAAAGATCTCGCCGGCTCCCATCATGACCTGGTCGTGATCGGCGCGCTGGGCATCGGGCGCGCGCGCGACAGCGTGATTGGATCCGTGTGTGAACGCGTCGCTCGTCAGTCCGACCGCGATGTCTGGGTGGTCAAGCACGTCCCCGAACCCGGGGAAGCCGAGCCGGACACGATTCTGGTCGGCGTCGATGGAAGCCCACAGTCGTTCGGCGCGCTCATGACCGCTGTCGATCTGGCGAAGACGTTCGGCAAGAAGGTCGAAGCGATCGCCGTGTACGACCCCTATCTCCACTACTCGGTCTTCAACGGCATCGTCAACGTTCTCACCGAGCAGGCGGCGAAGGTATTCCGTTTCGAGGAGCAGAACCAGCTCCACGAGGAGATCATCGACACCGGACTCGCGCAGATCTATCAGTCCCATCTCGAGGTAGGCGAGCGGATGGCGGGCGAGGAAGGGATCGCGCTCAAGAAAACGCTCCTCGACGGCAAACCGTTCCAGAAGATCCTCGATCACGCGCGGAAAACGCATCCCTGGCTCATCGTGCTGGGCCGAATCGGTGTTCACAGTCCGGCGGACGAGACCGGCCTCGGGAGCAACGTCGAAAACATTCTCCGCGCGGCGCCCTGCGATGTGCTCCTGTCGACGCGGCTGGAAGTCCCGCGCCTCGACGTGCGCGCCGAGGAAAGCGTCCGGTGGACCCCGGAAGCGGAGGAGCGGATGAAGCACGTGCCCGAGCAGGTAAAGGGGATCGCTCGGACTGGCGTGCTTCGGCTGGCGCTGGAGAAAGGGCATTCCGTGATTACGAGCGCGGTGATCGACGATGCGATGGAGCGGTTCATGCCGAAGAGCGCCTCGGCTGCGACCAAGGCGCTGGCCGAAGCCGTTGCGCTCGAGCGGGCCAAGTCCGGCCCCGTCTCGATGTGCAGAGCGTGCGGCGTGGCTGCCACGCAGAGCGATGCTGTCAAGTGCACCGTCTGCGGCGCCACCGACTTCGAGGTGATTTCGCCGGAGATGATCGAGAAGATCGCCGCGGTCGAGGGTGGTCTGCAGGAGGAGACCACGTATGACGGGCGCAAGCTCCGGTGGTCGGAGGATGCCAGGAAGGGCCTCTGGACGATGAAGAACGCCTACCAGCGCCGCCGCGTCAAGGCGCGTGTCGAGAAACGCGCGCGCATGATGAGACTCGACGCGATCACCTTGGAGTTCGCGCGACAGGTGATTGAGGAGGAGACGGGATCGCCGTTGGAGATCGGTGGCCCCGCCTCCGCGCCCGATTTCGCACAGCGCGCTACGGCGCGACCGGGCGAAACGCGGGCCGGTGACGCCGGAGAGGCCCACCTGATCGCCCGGGACGACAAGAACAACCCCCTGGTGTCGACCTTCGACTGGACCCAGGACGCGGCGCAGCGGATCCTCCGGGTGCCCGCCGGGTTCATGCGGAACAAGACGCAAGAGCGGATCGAGGCACTCGCCCGCGAGCGCGCCGAGGCGACGATCGACCTTGGCCTCGTCGAAGCGGGGATCGAGATCGGCAAGAAGATGATGGCCGAGATGATCGCGACGTACCCCGGCCCGGCGTCGACCAGCGCGAAGCCTGACGCCGCGACGCCGGCGCCGAAAGAGTCTGACGGAAATGGGCGCGGCTACCTCAATGAGGTGAGATAGCGAGAACTCCCAACTCCCAACTCCCAATTCCCAACAATCGTTGGAAGTTGAGAGTTGAGAGTTGGGAGTTGGAAGTTGGAAGTAGGAAGTTGGGAGTTATCCGCGTGAGCGCTTATCGCTTCTGCCGTACGGACGACATCGCGTTGCTCGTCGACGCGCTGAACCGCTGCTGGACACCGTACGCTCCGGACGAACCGGCGGTGACCACGACGACATTCAAGCGATCGATCCGCGACCTGCAGGTCTGGTGCAGCAGCTGCATGGTGGCCTTCTCGGGTGCCGACCCGATCGGCGTCCTGATCGGCGCGAAGCGGCCATCCGGAACGCTCGTCCACAGGATCGCGGTGCATCCCGATCATCGGCGCCAGGGGCATGGCCGGCACCTCCTGGAGTCGCTCGGGTCGAAGCTGGCGATCCTCGGCCCGCCGAGGATCGTCGCTGAAATTCCCGAGACGCTGAGTCCGGCAAGCGACTTGTTCCGGGCCAGCGGGTATGTCGAGGAGGCGGTGCTGACAGACTACGTTTGGGATTCGACCGCATGCGCCGAGCCCGCCTCGAGTCGAACCGGGCTCGTGATCCCGGTCACGATCGACGATCTTGCCGCCAATGGTCTGTTCGGTGAGGCTGACCCGCAGGTGTGCTGGGCCCGCTCGTTCCAGACTCTCATGGCCAGGAAAAACGAAATCGCAGGACTCGCCGTCGCCTCCGATGAGCGCCTCGAGGCATGCATCCTCTATGTCGAGGACCCGCAGGGGACGGCGGAGATCATGGCATTCCGCCCGTTCGTGGACGACGGCGGAGGTCGCCTTGCGCACCTGCTGTCTCGACTCAGCCCCCGAACCTGCAGATTCACGAAGGTGCACCCTGCGGAGATGTCGACGGAATGTCTGGAGACGCTCGGTTTCCGTCCCGTCGGCGTGCATCGACTCTATTCCGGCAGAGCCCAGGCGGCGTAGGCCTGCCCACACGGAGCATGAAGACCTATCACGACATCGCGGGTGATGGAGGGTCTCAGATCCTCGAGCAGGTCGCCGAGCAGCGCGCCCGCATTGCCGACGGGCTCGCCGGGGTGCGTCATCTCGTGGCCGTGGGCTCCGGCAAAGGTGGAGTCGGCAAGAGCACGTTGACCTGGCAGCTCGCCAACGCTCTGCACGACCGCGGACTGCGGATTGCTATTCTCGACGCGGATTTCAACGGCCCTTCGCAGGCTCGCATGGCAGGTGTCCAGGGTGCGCTCTTCGTACCCGGCCGCCACAAGGTCGCACTCCCGCGGACACGAAATGGCATCGGCGTCTTCTCGATGGGCTCGCTGATACCGGAGTCGCAGGCACTCGAGTTCGAGAGCGCGGCGCACGGGGAGTCACACACGTGGCGCGCCACTCGGGAGTTCGCGCTGCTCGGCGAGATTCTTCGATCCTTCGACTGGGGAGCGCTCGATCTGCTGATGTTCGATCTGCCGCCTGGCGCCGACCGGACCGTCCAGTACGCCGAGTTCCTGGACCGGCGGACCGCGTTCCTGCTCGTGACGATCCCTTCAGCAGTGTCCCGGGGCGTCGTCGCGCGCTCGGTTGCTTCGCTGGCAAAGGGGTCCAATCGTGTCCTCGGGTACGTGGAGAACATGAGCGGCTACTACTGCCGCGACTGCGACGCGATCAAGCCGCTGTTCGTTTCAGACCGCGGAGCGTCGCCAGATATCGAGCTCCCCTGCCTCGGAAGCGTTCCGTTCGATGCGGAGCTCGCGCGGACCTGCGATCAGGGAGTCCCTCTCACGGCGCTGCGCGAAACCCCCGTCGGCCGGGCCCTGGACCAGATCGCCGGCCGAGTGCTGGACTGCCTCGATTCCGCACCGGAGCACCCGCGATGAAATTTCTCTGCGTCCCCTGCGACAGCCCGATGAAACTCCAGACGGTCGGTTCCGCCGATCGCGGATCGTTGTCGATCGTCTACGCGTGTCCCGAGTGCGGCTACGAGATGGCGATGCTCACCAACGCGTACGAGACGCAGATGGTTCAGTCGCTCGGCGTGCGCGTTGGGCCTTCGACGGAGGCCGGGGCTGGCCCGACGCAGGCATCAGCGGAGCCAGGCGGGCGATGTCCGTTCGGCGCGATGATCCCGGGCGCGGACGCCAGCGTGCCGGCCGCCGATCGGTTTGTCGTTCGCTGGACCGCCGCCGCGGAAGCGCGCCTCGCGAACATTCCCGCGTTCGTGCGCCCCATGGCGCGGACCGGCATCGAGCAGTTTGCTCGAGAGCGCGGTCTCATAGAAGTCGACGAGCAGATACTCGATGCGGCCAGGGAGTTCTTCGGCATGTAGGCGGAGACGCCAAAAAGAGTAGAGCTGCTGAGGTGCTAAGGGTCCTGGGGGGTAGCATTACTACCGTTAGCACTCCAGCACCCTTAGCACCCGTAGCACCTCAGGATCACATGGACACGCAGAGGTTCGCCCGCCCCTATGTCATCTCCTGGAACCTGACCTACCGCTGCAATCTCGCGTGCGAGCATTGCTATCTCGATGCCGGAGGCACGCCTCTGGTTGGCACCGAGAACTTCGCCGACCGCAGCGAGCTGGGCACCGAGGAGTGCTTCAAGGTCATCGACGACATCGCGTCGTTCGCACCCGAATGCCTGACGATCCTCACAGGCGGCGAGCCACTCCTGCGACGCGACATCCTGGACATCGTGCAGCGCGCGACCGACCGTGGACTCTGGGTGGTGGTGGGTACCAATGGTGTGCGCGTCACGGAGAACGTCGCGCGGCGGCTGAAGGAGGCCGGAGCCCGCGGCGTTTCCATTTCGCTCGATGCGCTCGACCCCGATCGTCACGACCACTTCAGGAAGGTGCGGGGCGCGTGGCGTAACACGGTAGAGGGAGCGGAGATCCTCGACAGGGCCGGCCTGCCCTTCATCGTGCAGACGACCGCGGGGCTGCACAACCTCGGCGAGCTCGAGGCGATCGCCGACTTCGCGCACGATCGCCTCGGCGCCAAGGTCTGGAATCTCTATTTTCTGGTCCCGACGGGGCGCGGGCAGTTCGTGTCGGACATCAGTCCTGCGCAGTACGACCAGGTCCTCGCTTCGCTCTCCCGGATTCAGCGGAAGTACGAGCGGCGAATGCTGGTCAACGCGAAGTGCGCGCCGCACTACATCAAGACGGTGCTCGAGGGTGCCAGCGGCCTGGGCGAGGGGCCGGAGGGAAGTCCCGCGCAGCAGGACCCCCGAGCACTGGAAAATGCTGGAGCCATGCGGACCTATTCCGGCGGCGCGGGCGGTTGTCCAGCCGGAACGCATTACATGGGGATCCGGCCGAACGGCGACGTGACGCCCTGTCCCTACCTGCCCGCGTTCGCGGGGACGCTGCGTACGGCGACTCTCGCCGACCTCTGGACCTCGTCGACATTGTTCACCGACATCCGGCGCCGGTCGTCGCTCGGGGGGCGATGCGGCGAGTGCGAGCTGAACGCCCACTGCGGCGGCTGCCGCGCACGGGCCTTCGGGATGACCGGAGATCTGATGGCGGAGGATCCCCTCTGCACTCACACGCCGGGAACGTTTGCCACGTCGCCGCTTCTCTTCTCGCTGGGCGCGTCGCAGGCGATGGCTCCGGCATCAATAACCTACGGTGCGGAATCGGCGACGACGATCGCGTGGGACGACGCGGCCACTGCGCGCATGAAGAAGATCCCGGCCTTTGTCCGAGGAATGGTCGTCAAGGCGGTCGAGGCGTCCTGCCGCAAGAATGGTCTCGACCGCGTGACGGTCGACGAGCTGGAGCGAATCCGTGCGCGCATGCCGACGCCGAAGATGTTCGGGTAGCCTAACTTCCAACTCCCAACTCCCAAACGGCAACTAAACCTGTCTAGCGTTGCGGATCAGCGCGGCCACGATCTTCACCAATTCGGCGCACTCGTTTATCACCGGATCGTGTGCCGGCATGAGGATCCCAGTGTTGCGCAAGACACGAAGGCGGAATGAGGTGTCTTTGTAACTCGATCCATCGTCCGCCTCTTCGTAGTTCGCGCCGGCAGACGTCCCGCTCTTCAGTAGCTGCGCAGTTAGTGCAACGGCAATCGGGCCCCGAGTCTGCAGAAACTGCCCCACCCGCGTGATAACGCACGCGAAATTGAACAGACGCTCGCGCAGATCGTACGGCTTGTCCTTGATGCTCCAGTCGTTGGCATCCATGACAAGCATCACTGAAGCCAGGTCGAACGGTGGGAGTTGGGAGTTGGGAGTTGGGAGTTGGGAATTGGGAATTGGAAGTTGGGAGTTGAGAGTTGGGAATTGGGAGTTATGAGGGTCAACTCCCAACTCCCAACTCCCACTCTGATCTGCTATTTGAACGGGTCGTTTGCCGAGGCGGCCGCCTCCTTGACCTGCTCGTCCATCCACTTCTGGAATTCTTCGGGGGTTTGGACCGTGACGAATCCCCGCATTTTCGCGTGGCCCAGGCCGCAAAGCTGCGCGCACGCGATCTCGTACTGGAACTCGGGATTCTTTGTGCGCGCCCGCATCTCCTCGGTGGTGACGTTGGGAACGAACCAGATGGGGATCGTCAAGCCCGGCACGGCGTCCTGCTTGACGCGAAACTCGGGCACGCCGAAGCTGTGGATGACGTCTTTGCTCCTGAGCCTCACGATGATCGGCTTGTTGACGGGTAGATACAGCTGATTCAGTGTCGTGACGTCGTCTTTCGCGGCGGGATCGGAGCGATCGAGTCCCAGCGGGTTCGACTGGAGGTCGATCAGCTTGATGTCCGTGCGGCCGAACACTCCGTCTGGGCCTGGATAGTGGATGTTCCAGGCGAATTGCTCGCCGGTGACCTGAACGACCAGCGCTTCGCTGTCGGCCGGCCTGCGGTCGACTCTCGCGGCCCAGAGCGGGATCGAGAATGCGAACAGGAGAATCGCTTCGACCACGGCAACCGCGATCTCGGAGTATTTCGACGCTTTGGACTTGACGCCCGTGTAGTTCGCGACCGGGTGCCGCGATTTCCGGAAACGGACCAGGGTCAGGGCCAGGAACGCTCCCCACCCGACGAACAGGATGAGCATGAAGATATGCATCCAGCCGATCAGGCTGTCGATCTGCCCGCCGTTCGTCGTGGCGAGCGGCGGGAGTCCGAGCCACTCAGTCATGTTCTCGACGCCCCTTGGAGCTCCGACCATTCGTCGTCGAGCTCGAGGTCCGCGATACGCTTCGCGCGCGCGCGGAGATAGAAGAAGAAGGCCACGAACGCCCCCTGCACGGCGAAGGTCACGGCCAGCATCACGAGTACGCCGAGCTTCGCGCCGTCGATCAGCGGAGTCTCCGCCGCCCCGAAGCACACCGGGCACGCGAGGACACTCGTGCCGCCCATCATCACGACGAGCATCACGGTTGCCACATAGAGGCGGGCGTGGCGCTTGCCGCGCCGGAGCAGCGCCGCAGCGAAGGCGGAGCTCATCGCAGTGTCCTCGTCTTGCGCAGGAACCACCTGTCGTACATGACCAATCCGACCGACAAGGCGAACGACGCGACCGCCGCGATCAGGCTCAGGGCGGCGTCATCCCGCCGGTACACGGAGAGACACCAGATCCCGAACAGCACCGCGAGGGCGGCGGAAAAGCCGATCAACACGGCGTGGACCCACCTGAGATTCATCAGCGAAGCCAGTAGCCGTCGTGGACGGTCAGGACCGGAAGCGCCAGCAGCACGACGAAGAAGGCGGCGGTCAGCGCCAGGACCGCGTAGATCAGCTTCTTCTCGGAGATCAGGTGCATGAAATAGCACGCCACCAGGGATCCCTTGATGATCGCGACCAGCAAAGCCACGCTTACCGCAATCGGTATCGGAAGGTGAAAACGCGAGATCGCCACAGTAACGACGGTCAGGACCATCAGGGAGACGAAAACGGTGATGTAGACCCTGACGTGTTTGTCGATGTCGACCGCGTGATCGCTCGTCATGCTCTCCATTGATGTTGCCTACAGAAGGTAGAGGGTCGGGAAAAGGAAGATCCAGACCAGATCCACGAAATGCCAGAAGAGTCCCGAGTGCTCCACGCGGTTCGTGAACCACTCCGGGTTCGACTTCCATTGCTTGGCGCCAGGTCCCCAGAAATAGGCGTTCACGGCCATCCCCCCTATGACGTGGAGCCCATGCAGCCCGGTCAGGGTGAAGTAGATGGCGAGAAAGTTGTTGGTGCTGGGGAACAGCCCGGTCTCGAACTTGTGGCTGTACTCGAAGAACTTGATCACGAGGAAGACGGCCCCGAGCAGGATCGTGCCCCCCATGTACATGCGAAACGTCCCGAAGCGGCCGCGCTTCAGCGACGCCCACGCCATGACCATCGTCACGGAAGACGTAATCAGGGCGATCGTGTTGATCGTGGCGAGCGGGACGTTGAGAATCGTGTCGCCCCGCGGCCAGCTCGCCGCTCCGGTGCGGATCAGGATGTAGCTCGCAAACAGGGCGCCGAACAGCATGACCTCAGACGCCAGGAAGAGCCAGATGCCGATCTTGCCGTTGGTCAGACCGGTGTCGCGGCGAATCTCTACGGTGTACGGAATATCCATGGCGAATCAGGCCTCGAACTGCGGTGAGAAGTCCTTGGCCGCGCCAGGAACGCTGTACTCGTACGGCCCGCGGTACGCTTCCGGGGCCGTGGCGAAATTACCGTGCGGGGGAGGCGAAGGCGCCGCCCACTCGATGGTCGTAGCCTGCCACGGGTTCTGGTCGGTCTTCTCCCCGTGCCGGATGCTCCAGAAGAAATTGAAGATGAACGGGATCTGGAAGAGGGCCATGATCCAGGCGCCCCAGGAGGACACGGCGTTCAGATGGAGCACCGGCTGCGCAAAGGCGTAGCCCGCGCCACCGTCGTACAACCGCCGTGAGACGCCGGCCAGCCCGACGAGGAACATCGGCATGAAGACGACGTTCATGCAGATGAGCGAGCCGATCCAATGGATGATGCCGAGCGTCTCGTTCATCTTCCGCCCGGTAGCCTTCGGATACCAATAGTAGATGCCCGCAAACAGCGCGAAGATCGTTCCGGGCGCCACCACGTAGTGGAAGTGGGCGATGACGTAGTAGGTGTCGTGCAGCGGGATGTCCGCGACGTTCAGACCAAGCGGTAGCCCGGTGAGGCCGCCGATACCAAACATCGGAAGAAACGACACCGCGAAGAGCATCGGCGTATTGAAGCGAATCGATCCTCCCCACAGCGAGATGATCAGGGCCGTCAGGATCACGACCGACGGAATCGAGATGATCATCGTGGTGGTCTGGAAGAACGCCGCCATCGCCGTTCCCATGCCGGTCATGAACATGTGGTGCGCCCACACGATGAACGACATGAAGCCGAGGAACACCAGCGAGTAGACCATCGAACGGTAGCCCCACAGCGGCTTCCGCGTGTTGTTGGCGATGACCTCGGCGACGATGCCCATCGCGGGCAGAATCAGCACATAGACTTCCGGGTGGGCCAGGAACCAGAACAGGTGCTGCCAGAGGAGCGGGTTGCCTCCGCCAGCATGGTTGAGCACCTGCCCGCTGACCACGAGGCCGCTCGGGAGGAAAAAGCTCGTGCCGGCCACGCGATCCATCAGCTGCATGACGCCCGCGGCTTCGAGAGGCGGGAAGGCCAGGAGCAGCAGGAAGGCGGTGACGAACTGCGCCCACACGAAGAAGGGGAATCTCATGAAGGTGAGCCCCTTCGCCCGCAGCTGGATGATCGTGGTGATGAAGTTGATCGCCCCGAGCAGCGACGAGGTGATCAAGAAAATCATCCCGATCAGCCACATCGTCTGGCCCGTTCCCGCGATGACCGAGAGCGGCGCATACGATGTCCACCCCGACTGCGCGGCGCCTCCCGGCACGAGGAAGCTGGCGAGCATCGTGACGCCGCCCAGGAAGAAGAACCAGTAGCTGGCCATGTTCAGCCTTGGGAACGCCATGTCCTGGGCTCCGATCTGGAGCGGGACCACGAAGTTCCCGAAGCCGCCGACCGCGAGCGGGACCACCCCGAGGAAGACCATGATGGTGCCGTGCATCGCGCCAAGCTCGTTGTAGAACTCGGGGAGCATGGTGCCGCCCGGCATGCGCGAGTCGCCGAGGAGCTTGCCGAGCAGCGGCAGCGGGGAGCCCGGATAGGCGAGCTGCCAGCGCATGAGCATCATCAGCGAGAAGCCGAATAGGAGGAACAGCAGCCCGGTGATCGCGTATTGGATGCCGATCACCTTGTGATCCGTCGAGAAGACGTACTTGCGCCAGAAGCCGAGCGCTTCATGATGGACTTCGTGTGCGACGTACGGCCCGGGTGTGGCGATAGCGTCTGGGTGACTCATACCACTGTCCTCCAGCGAGCTACTTCGTGGGCATCGCGAACTTGAAGTCTTGAGTCTTCTTGTCGCTCGCGCCAACCGTCACGGTTGCCGTCTTCGTTCCCAGCCGCTCGTGCCAGGCGGTGATTTCGTACGTTCCAGGGTCGAGGCCCGAGATGGTGTACTTTCCGTCGGCGGCTGTCACTGAAAAGAAGGGATGGGTGAAGACGCCGACATAGGCGCTCATCCAGGGGTGGACGTCGCATTTGACGTGGAAGGCGTCCTCCGGCTTGGCGAACACCGTGGTCGCCTCCTTGACCGTCGCCGGCATTCCCTTGTTGAACGACGAGTTGACTTTCGGAAGCGTGTGGATGTTGTGCAGGATGCCGTCGGAGTTGAGGATCTTGTAGGTCTGCCCGACCATGATCCCCATCACGTGCGGCTTGTACAGACAGCCGTTCTGATCAATCACGACCGGTGTCGAGGGAGCGGGCCAGGTCTTCCCGGAGGGCAGCCCCTTCGAAACCCAAACCAGGATGTTGCCCATCGTGCCGCCGTTGCCGAGCTCCAGCATCTCGTTCGGCACAGGCCCCGAGTGCTTCTTGGCACATACGGGTTCGGCGTCCATGGCAATCGGCTTGAGAGCCGGGGCTTTGCCGTCGAAGGTGACGGTTCCGGTGATCGACGACACGGCGACGGCACCTCCCGGCCAGCCAGACACGGCAACCAGTACAGCCGCCAGCCACAACCCGTTCGCGGTTCCGCGCATGCTCGCTCCTCTTTTGTTGTGTGATCGCTACGACAAGACCTGGACTCCCGACGACGACGACGACGTCAACTAATAAGGCCCCGCCCCATCGCGGGTGAGCCGACTCTACACCCAGGTCCGCGTCCGTGCAACCGTCGCACGCCGCGGGCCACTCCACTCCGCTCTCAGCCTTCAGTCCGAGCCCATCGGGTTACTCGACATCCGCCAGCTGGGCCAGGATCGCGTCGATCGGCGCCTTCGCGCACGTGAACATCGGCGTATCGCGCTGCGTATACCGGCTCGCTTCCGTGTATCGGAGCCGCCCCACCAGATCGACGAACTCCTGCGGATAGTCGGAATCGAACGCGACGACGAAATCCTGATCGTCGATGCCGAAACTGTAGCTCGTGTTCAAGTGGACGCCCTTGAACGGGGCCGAGGCGGCAATATGTTCGTCCATCAATCCCTGTCGCGCGTGCGGCGACAGCAGGTACCACTCGCGCGTCTTCACGAACGGGTAGACGAACAGGAACTTGCCCTGACCCGCCAACAGCTCGACGCCTTCACCGGCGCCCTTCGTCTTGTTGACGTACTCCGACCGGCGTTGCATTGAAAGGAAACTGTAGACCTGCGACAGGTATGCGCCCAGCCGCGACCGCCTGATTGCGGCCTCCATGGCCTGAAAACACAGCGGGTCGAACGCGATGCGCCAGAGCAGGAAGTCGACATCCGCGCGCATACCCACGAGGGAGTAGGTGCGCAGGATCACGTCGTCCAGCGACTCCCACTGCTTCACCAGGTTGATGAATCCGCGCACCGCCGTCTGCTGTTCGCCGGCGGGCAGGCGTCGGAATGACGGGTCGAGGCGGTAGAACGCGTAATTCAGAAACTGTCGGCGTTGCCGGTCCGGGCTCTTGGCGGTGACGATGCCGGTTGGATCGACGTCGACGGACGGGCCGCGGCGTGGCGGCGGCGGTCCGGTGCGATCGGACGGGGGCTCGATGCTCATGGGTGCGGGGCGGCCAGCAGCCGAAAGTCACCACTCGAACACGGGTGCCTCGATCCACGTGCTCGGCCTCGCCAGGCACCTGAAGCGGGAAAGTATGTCTCCGGCCGATGATTGTCAAGCCGCATTCGCGTTAACATTCCCCGACCACGAATGGCCATCAAACCTCTTCTTTGACAAGGATCCGCACATGATGCTGTCGTCGACGATCTGTCTGCTCGCCTCGCTCGTCGTCGTCGTCGTACCGGCCACATCGCCGTCGCAGGCGGGAGGCGCGGCCAAGGCTGCACGAACCGTCAATCTGACTGGGAACGACACGATGAAGTACGACGTGACGACCATTCAGGCCAAGCCCGGCGAGACCCTGCACATCGTGCTCAAGAACGTGGGATCGATGCCCAAGATTGCAATGGCCCACAACGTCGTGATTCTCAAGCCGGGCACCGACGCTGCCGCGTTCACCAGCGCGGGCATGACCAACCGCGACACGGACTTCATCGCCCCGGCCCAGAAAGCCAACGTACTGGCCGCGACGACGCTGGCGGGCGCCGGCGAGACCGTCGAACTGACCTTCAAGGTCCCGGCGAAACCGGCCAGCTACGACTTCGTCTGCACGTTCCCGGGTCACTTCGCTGCGGGTATGCACGGCCAAATCGTCGCGAAGTAACACGGCATCCTCGGCGATGCTTCGCTCGTTCGCCTTCGTAGTGGTGGCGACGCTGCTGACGCAGCAGGAGCCGGCGTTCAAGCCGCCGGTTCCTGAGGCGGTCGTCCGCGCAGAGGCGTCCTGGGTTGGGAAGGACGCGCTGCTCCCGTTTCTCGATTCGTCGCCGCCCTCACCATACGCGATTCGCGCGATTGGTCGACTCGAAGATCCGGCGCTCGTTCAGAAGCTCTTGCCGCTCTTGAATGCCGCGTCGCCGGTCCGTGATGCCGCCGCTGCCGCGATCGCCCAGTCGCTGAAAGGATTCGATCCGCAGCGCGATCCGGCGCTCGTACATACCGTCGCCGAACGGCTTCGCGGCGTCGCGTCGAATGCCGACCTTCGCGTCGCCAGCGCCGCACTCGAGCCGATGGGGCGCATCGCGTACGCGAACGTTTCGGACCTGAACGCCGCCGAGCGCGCGCTGGCGGCGATCGTCAATCGCACGGCGACGGGCGCGTCGCTGGCGAAGACGCGAGCGTCCGCGCTCCGCGGCCTGGAGTGGCTGTTCCGTCTGAACGCCAAACTCGCGCCTCCGCAGCCAGAGACGATCGAGATCGTCGCCGCCGTGGTGACGGGCATGCGAGTGAACGATACAGGCGCGCCGAGGCGCGATGCGTTCGCGGCGCTCGCCGTCGCCAAAGCCGTCGACGCCGTATCGACGACCGCAGCCCTCTCCAGCGACGACCCCGAGCTGCGTCGAATGGCGATGGCGGCTGTGGCAGGGATCGGCCTGGCGTTGGACGACGAAGTTCGCAGCCGGGTCGTGTTCGACGGCCTCGGCGACGAGTCTGCCTCAGTGCGGTACGAAGCGCTCCGTGCCTATGCGAGGTACATGGCGTCGACGCTCGGCTGCGATCGGATCGTGCAAGCCATTTCCGACCCGGTGTCGTTCGTCAGGCTCGCGGCTGTCGACGCGCTGGGCGAGTCGTGCCCGCCGGACGAAGCCATCACGCTACGAGTCGTCGCCGAGTCTCGCCCGCCAGCGGGAAGTGGGTCATGGACGTTGCCTGCTCACGCACTGGTTGCGCTGGCGAAACGGTCGGCGGATCAGGCCCGCATCGCCCTGCCTGCGTTCGCCGGCCATTCGATCTGGCAGGTCAGAATGTACGCCGCTCGTGCGGCGGCGATTCTGCGCGACGCGCCGACCCTCGAGAAGCTGGCCGACGACGACAACGACAACGTTCGCGAGGCCGCACTAGGACCGTTTCGAGCGGTCAAACACGACGAAGCCGAGCGCGCCATCGTTGCGGCGCTCGGCCGGCGTGACTATCAGCTGGTACGCAGCGCCGCCCTCCTGCTGAAAGACAGCGGACCGAATCCGCAGATGGCACGTCCGCTGCTCGATGCGCTGACGCGTATCAGCGCCGAACGTCGCGAGACGTCGCGTGACATCCGCATGGCATTGCTCGATGCCATCGAGGTCCACGGTGGATCCCACGACGCTTCAGCGCTCGAGCCGCTCCTCAAGGACTTCGATCCGGTCGTCGCGGCGCGGGTCGCCGGATTGATGACGAAGTGGACTGGCAGGACCCTGACGGCGAATCCGCAAGCGCGGCGTCCCGAGAGCTTCGGGATGGCGAACCACGTGTGCGTCTCGGTGAATCTGCAGAAAGGCGCGTCGTTCAGAATGACGTTGGACGAAGCGTCGGCGCCGATCACCGTGAGCCACTTCCTGAAGCTGGCGATCCACGACCACTACTACGACGGCCGGACGTTCCATCGCGTCGTGCCCAACTTCGTCATTCAGGGCGGCAGCCCTGGAGCAAATGAATATTGGGGGCAGGCGGATTTCATGCGCGACGAGGTCGGCGCGCCCAACACTCCTGGCTCCGTTGGTGTGTCGACCCGCGGCCGCAACACCGGCGACGCGCAGTTCTTCGTCAACCTCGTCGAGAACACGCGCCTCGACTACGACTACACCGTCTTCGCGAATGTCTTTCCGGCAGACATGCCGGTCGTTCTCGCCGTCGAGGAAGGCGACCAGATCGCGAGGATTTCTTCGATCGCCTGTGGTCGATAGCGGTGGTGGGGGTCAGCTCACCGCCGGTTCGAGCATCTTGATCGTTCCCTGATCGGCGTCGATCTCGACCTGAACACCTTCGGGGAGCGTCCACTGCGGCTGCTGGTGGCCGATCATCGCTCCCTGCCAGGCGGGAACGCCGAGCGGCTTGATCAGATCGTTGAAGATCTCCTCGAGCGTGAGCGACGCATAGCCTTCGCCCGGCGCGCACTCCGCGCAGCTGCCGAAGACGAATCCCTTGATCTTGCTCAGCACGCCGGCGAGCTTCAGATGCGTGATCATCCGATCAATCCGATACGGCTCCTCGTGCACGTCCTCGCAGAACAGGATGGTGCCGTCCCAGTCGGGTAGATACGGCGAGCCGAGAATGCCGGTGAGCACCGTCAGGTTCCCGCCGAGCAGCCGGCCGCGCGCCTTCCCCGGAACGATCGTCTGCGTGCGGAATTCGGTGGGGACCAGGCTGTTGCGGTCCGACAGATCGTGCTTGTTCAAATAGGTCACGAGCTCCCCGTTCAGAAGCACGCGACGGTAGTAATCGACCGAGAACGTATCCCAACGGCCCATGGCGATCGGCCCGTGAAACGTGATCAACCCCGTCTTCGCGTGAATCGACAGGAGCAGCGCGGTGATGTCGCTGTAGCCGAGCACGATCTTCGGATTGCGCTTGATGACATCGAAATCGAGATACGGCAGCAGCCGGCTGCTGCCCCATCCGCCGCGAATCGGATGGATCGCGGCGACACCGCGGTCGGCGAACAGCGCGTTGATGTCGCCGGCCCGCGCTTTGTCGTCGCCGGCGAGATACCCGTGACGGTCCATCAGATGATCGCCCAGCCTCACCTTGAGGCCCAGCGCTTCCAGCGACTCCTTCGCGATCTGGACGTCGATCGACTGGAACGTCGCGGTGGCCGGGCTGACGAGCGCGACCGTATCGCCTGGCGAGAGTCGGCGTGGCCTGATCGTCGACGCGGCCTCGACGTTCGACCATGACATGGTCGTTGCCGCCACGCCGGCAACACCGAGACTCTGCACGAACCGTCGTCTATGCATCACCATCACCGCTTCTTATCGGCTACTGGGAGACCGCGGCCCAGACTTCGCGGGAGATCGAGGCGATCAGCTCGGCGCTGTGTCCCTCGTCGGCGAGGCCTCGCACAAGTACGACCAGCACATACGGCCGCGGGCCCATCACTACGGCGGCGTCATGATGAATCTTCGTGATGTTGCCGGTTTTGTGCGCGACGGTCGTGCCTTTCGGAAGACCCGCGGGGATCGCGTTGTTGAAATGCTGGCGCTCGAGGACGGCCATCATCGCCGCATCGGCCTTCCCGCCGACCGCCTGGCCTTTGGCGATCGTCTCCATCAGGATCATCAGCCCGCGTGCCGTCGTGGTGTTGTTGAGGCCCTTCTGGAAGGCCTTGTCGTCCTCGACGCCGCGCAACACCTGCATGCCGTCCGCGCCGAGCCGCGTGACCGTCTGCCTGATGTTCTCCACGCCGAGCTTTTCGATGAGCAGGTTCGCGGCGAAGTTGCTGCTGACGGTGATCATGGCTTCGCAGAGCGTCTCGAGTGACAGCGTCTTGCCGACGGCCTCGTAGACCACCGCATCAGAATCGTCGCTGACATCGAGCTGATAGACGCTGCCATCGACGATGCTGTGGAACTCGTTGCGGATGGGCAGTTGATCGTCGAGCGACAGCTTGCCGGCCTGCGCCTGCCGGAACAGCTCGATCATGACCGGCACCTTCATCGTGCTCGCGGCATGAAAGACCTTGTCGGGATCGAGCAGGAGCTCCATCCGTCCGTCGAGCGTGCGGAACGCGACGGCAACTTCGGCGCCGCTGTTGGCAACGATCGTCATGATCCGGCCGCGCAGCGCGGCCTCGTTCTGAATGGGCGCCGCCAGCGTCAACGCCAGCAGCGCAATCGGTAAGCTCATCCCTCCGATCTTACGTGCGGTCCCGTGTATCCTTCAACGATGGCTCGTGGAGATCTTCATGGCGTCCGCGCGATCGTTGCCGGCGCCGGCCTTGCCGGACTCAGCGCCGCGCGCGAGCTCGAAACGCGAGGTGCCACGACGACGGTGATCGAGGCAAGGGATCGCGTCGGCGGCCGTGTCTGGACGCTGCGCGACGCGTTCGTCGGCCGTCAGCATGCGGAGGCCGGAGCGGATCTGATCGAAGCGGAACAGGAGCACGTGCGCCGGCTCGCGAACGAGCTCGGGCTGAAGCCGGTGCGCATCCTGCGTGACGGGTTCGGTTTCTATGGTCCTGACCGACGCGGCAAGCGTCGCATTTACCAGTGGCCCGGTGGATTTCAGGCCGCGGCGACGCTGCTCGCCGACGAAATCCATGACTTCAAGCTCGCGGAAGCACGCTGGGACAGCGCGATCGCGCGCCGACTCGCGTCGCAGTCCGTGGCCAGCTGGCTCGAGGCGCACAGAGTCCCAGCGCACCTCCGTGCGTCCGTCCGCGCGTTCCGTGGATTCTTCCTGGCTGATCCCGAGGAGCTCTCGCTGCTGCCGCTCGTCGAGCAGTTCGCCGAGACTGGCACGCCGGGTGAAGGGCACATCTACCGGATTGCCGAAGGCAACGATCGTCTCGCGGCGGCCATGGCGAGGCGACTTCGCGGGACGCTGCTGCTGCGCACGATCGTGCGGCGTGTGCGGCAACGCGAGGCTGGCGTCAGTGTGACGGTGGAGGATGGATCCGGACGTCGTTCGGAGATGACCGGCGACTTCATCGTGTGCGCGCTCCCGGCGTCCACCGCCCGCGACGTTGTCTTCGAGCCGAAGCTGCCGGCCTCCCAGCACGACGCGATTGCGAGCCTGCGCTACGGAGCCGCGACGCGACTGCTGCTCCAGTTCGATCGCCGCTTCTGGAAGAAGCGCGGGCGGCCGCTGGCGTTCGGCACCGACCTGTCGACCGGCGCGGTCTGGGACGGCAACGAGCAACAGCGCGGCGCCGGCATTCTCAGCTTCCTGGCCGGCGGCCGCGCCTCGAGCGAGCTGCAGCACGTCCTGAACGCTGACGGCGCCCCCGGCGCGATCGCCCTCATCGACTGGCTCGGCCGCCCGTCACGCCTCCTCGCCTCGAGCGCCGTCGTCTGGGATGTCGATCCCTGGGTGCGAGGCGGCTATGCCTTCTTCGACCCAGCCTTCGATCCACTCTGGCGCGCCTGGCTCAGCCGACCCTGCGGCCGGATTGTGTTCGCGGGAGAGCACACGAGCACGAAGTGGCAGGGCTACATGAACGGCGCGATCGAGAGCGGATTACGAGCGGCGGCGGAGATTGCCGCGCTGAGCGGGAACACCAAGACGAGCACGAGCACTCACCAAGAACACTAAGGGCACCAAGAGTGCTTGGTGTTGAATCGTGACCGTGATTGCTTGGTGACCTAGGGCGCCGGTGCCGCCGCAGCGGGCGACTCCGCCAGCCCGCCCCAGGTTTCGGGGTCTTGAGAGATCAGTGTTCCCAGATAAATCGACACATCACTCGCAGGAAATTTCGTCGCCAGCTCTGACGCGGCGGTCGACAGGGCGTCGGCTTCGGGCTTCTTGACGGTCTCGTCGGCAATGAGGCCGTTCTCGTGCGGGATGCCGAGCAGATCGAGGAACGCGACCATCATCGGCCGTTGCCGCTCGAGGTGATAGCTCACCAGGGCGCGCGCGGCAACCGAGTCGCTGACGTTCGGCAGCGACGCCAGGTACTTCGACTTCTTCTCCACCGGCAGAGTGACGACGGAGCGGGGACGGAACTTCATATGGTTGGCGATCGCCGCGACCGCTTCCAGCTGCTGATCGGCGGAGTGCTCGTCTTCCCAGAACAGCCCGGCTGCGTCCGTACGGCGATCGAGCGGCATCCGGCGCCAGAGGCGTGAAGGGCGAAAGCTCGACAGGTCCTGCGACATCGGCCGATCTTAATGCAGGTCAGGCGCATTGCAGGTGCGAGCGCCAACGTTCACCATCACAAAGCCGTCTAACAACCGTCATGGACACATTCTTCCAGGATCTGCGGTTCGGTGCCCGCACCCTCGCGCGCAACGCCGGGTTCGCGGCTGTCGCGGTGTTGACGCTCGGGCTGGGCGTCGGCGCCAACGCCGCCATCTTCAGCGTCGTCAACGCCGTGCTGCTGCGCCCGCTGCCGTGGAGCGATCCCGATCGCACGGTGATGATCTGGAGCCGATGGAACGCGTTCGACAAGACGTGGGTGGCCGACGGGGAAGTCAACGACTACCGTCGCCGCGCCTCGACGCTCACGGACGTGGCTGCCTGGGGTGACGGCCAGGTGAACCTGACCGGCGACGGCGAACCCGAGCGCGTGGCCGCGGGCTCGGTCACCGCCAATCTCTTCTCGACGCTCGGTGTCTCGCCGATTCGCGGCCGTGTGTTCACCGCCGCCGAAGACGTCGAGGGCGGTCCGCGCGTGGTTCTGATCGGCTACGGACTCTGGCAGCGCCGATGGGCGGGCGATCCGGCGATCGTCGGGCGCTCCATTCAGATCAACGGCGAGGCCTATCAGGTGATCGGTGTGATGCCGCCGGAGTTCGTGCTGCCGACGGACTTTCAGAATCCGACCGCGACCGCCTTGTGGATGCCCGCGCAATGGGACAACGCGAGCACCAACCACGGCAGCCATGGCTTCTACGCCGCCGCCAGGTTGAAGGCCGGCGCGAGCGTCGCGCAGGCGCAGGACGAGATGCATCGCATCGCGCAGGCGATGACGCAGGAAGGTCTCTATCCCAGGCAGATGCAGTTCGACGTCGTCGTGGTGCCGCTGCGCGAGGAAGTGGTCGGCGGTGTACGCCGCGCGATCTGGTTGCTGTTCGGCGCGGTCGGATTCCTGCTCTTGATCGCGTGCGCGAACGTCGCCAACCTGCTGCTCGCGCGAGCGGAAGCGCGCCAACGCGAAATCGCGGTTCGTTCGGCGCTTGGCGCGGGACGGCTTCGGGTGGCCCGGCAGTTGTTCACCGAGAGTCTGTTGCTGGCATCGATCAGCGCCGCCGCCGGCTTGCTGATGGCGTGGGTCGGCGTGCGGCTGCTCGCGTGGTGGAATCCCGCCAGCATTCCGCGCGTGGCCGGCGCGACGCTCGACGGCCGGGTACTGCTGTTCACGACGCTCATCGCGCTCGGCACGACGCTCGTGTTCGGCCTGGCGCCGCTCGTGCGTCTGCTGCGTACCGACCTGACCGACGCCATGAAAGAAGGAAGCGCGAACTCGACGGTCAGTGGTGCGCGTCAGCGCTTCCGGAACGCACTCGTCGTCGTCGAGTTGGCTCTCGCCGTCGTGTTGCTCGTCGGCGCCGGACTGATGCTGCGCACGCTGTGGTCGCTGCAGCACATCGATCTCGGCTTCAATCCATCCGGCGTCCTCACGATGAGGATCTCGCTGCCGGAGGCGAGCTACCGTGAACCGGACCAAGTGGTCGACTTCTATTCGCGGCTGCTCGCGCGGGTTCGCGAACTGCCCGGCGTCACGGCGGCGGGCGCCGCGCGGTCGCTGCCGCTCGGTTCCACGATTGGCGATTTCGGTCTCGTGATTGACGGTTACGCGCCGTCGCCCGGAACGCAGGCAAAAGGCGATTGGCAGATCGTGACCCCCAGTTATCTGGAAGCGATGGGCGAGCAGGTGCTGCGCGGCCGGACGATCTCGGAGACTGACCGCCCGGACACCCAGCTGGTCGCGCTGGTGAACGAAGAGATGGTCAGGCGCTACTGGGCGGGCCGCGATCCGATTGGCGGCCGGCTGCGCATCGGCATGCGGGGGGATCGCCCGTGGGTCACCATCATCGGCGTCGTCAAGGACGTCCGGCACAACGGCGTCGCGGGTGTCGTGAAAGAGAAGTTCTACGTGCCGCACGCACAGTGGCACAAGTCGGTCGGCAACCCGATCCGGGCGATGACCCTCGTGGTGAAAACTGCGGCGGCGCCGTCCACGCTCACCGCGTCGGTACGTGGCGCAATCCGGCAGCTCGATCCCAACCTGCCGGTCGCTGACGTTCGCCCGATGACCGAGGTGGTGGGCGCCGCGCTGTCGACGCCGCGATTCACGAGCGCGCTGTTGTCGATGTTCGCGATTCTCGCGCTGACGCTGTCAGCGGTGGGCATCTACGGCGTGCTCTCTTACGTAGTCAGCCGGCGCACGCGCGAAATCGGGATTCGAGTTGCGATCGGCGCCGACCGCGGACGCGTGCTCCGGATGGTGCTCGCGAGCGGTCTCGGCCTCGCGATAATTGGCGTTGTCACCGGTCTGGTCGCGGCGCTCGCGTTGACGCGCCTGCTGAGCGGGCTGCTGCACGGCGTCACGCCCGAAGATCCGGCGACCTTCGTTGCCGTCGCTGGCGCGCTCGTCGCGGTCGCGCTCGCGGCGAGCTTGGCGCCCGCATGGCGCGCGACGCGCGTCGATCCCGTCGTCGCGCTAAAATCAGAGTGATTGAACCAGCGCCTGTTCACGCCGCGCTTCTTCGTGATGTGCGGCTTTACGTTTACCGTATTTCTTTCCGCCTTTCAGCTGCTGCCCACCGCGCCGTTCCACATTCTGGCGCTGGGCGGCAGCACGCTGGCGTCCGGGCTGTTCCTCGGCTTCCTCACCTACTCGTCGGCGTTTTCCGCGCCGATCACCGGTGCGCTCGCCGATAGGATTGGCACGCAGCGGATCCTGATCGTCTCCAGCCTCACGCTGGCGTGCTTCTCGTTCGCCTATGCGGTGATTCCCGGCTATCGCGTGATGCTCGCGCTCGTGCTGGTGCACGGCGTGTTCTGGTCAGGATTGCTGTCGGCGTCGGCCTCGTATCTCACCAGCATGCTGCCGGAGCGGCGCCGTGCGGAGGGGGTCGGCTACTGGGGCCTGTCGTCGATCGCGGCGATCGCGGTGGGACCCTCGGTCGGCTTCTGGATCTTTCAGTTCGGCTGGAGCGCGCTCTGCGTGGTTGCCGCGATCCTCAACCTGGTGATGGCGGTCATCGCGTGGAACCTGCCGCCGCATGTCGTCAAGAAACCCGAAGAGCCGCACGAGCATGGCGGCATCCTCGAGTGGCGCGTGCTGCTGCTGTCGCTGACGCTGTTCATGTACTCGTTCGGCTACGGCGGCATCACAAGCTTCACCGCGCTCTATGCGGAGGCGCTCGGAATCAGGCCGAAGGGCCTGTATCTCACGTCGCTGGCGGTCGTGATTCTTCTGACGCGGCCGCTGTCCGGACGACTTGGCGATCGATTTGGCTATCGACGCGTCTTCCTGCCGTGCCTCGTGCTGATCGTGCTCGGGCTCTCGTGCCTGGCCATCGGCCGATCGCTGCCGATGCTTCTCCTGTCAGCGCTCCTCTTCGGCATGGGTTTCGGCACGGCGTATCCCGTTTTCGTCGCCTACGTGATGCAGCACGTCCACGGCCACCGCCGCGGCGCCGCCTTCGGCGCCATCCTGGCGGCGTTCGACACCGGCATCGGCACCGGCTCGACGATGGCGGGTTGGATTATCGGCCGCTACGGCTTCGCCAGCGCGTTCGCCACGGCTGCCGCGCTGTCAGCCCTCGCGCTGCCCTACTTCCTGGTGGCCGACCGATTGTTCTCGCCGTCCCATCGTGTGAAGTCGCCCGGGATGAGGCGGGAGACGGGTTCGGTGTTTGCGGAAACGGAGTAGACGAAGAGAACGGATTTCCTCCGTCTACTTCGTAGACTACGAAAGCCTCACGATCTCCACTTCCGCTCTCCCCTCGACGATTACCAGCCTTGCGACGCTCGGTTTGACGTCGAAGCGTCGCGGGCCCGCGGCGCCGGGATTGATGACGAGGCGCTTGCCGGCTCGTTTGACGAGCGCCTTATGCGTGTGGCCGTAGATGATGATGTCGGCGTCGTAGGCTCCGAGGAGGCGCTCGGGCGTCGGACCGCCGAGCTCGTGGCCGTGGCTGACATGGATCGACAAACCTTCGATCTCGAGATCGAGCTGGCCTGGCAGCGGCGGATCGTCGGGACGGTCCGTGTTGCCGTAGACCGCGCGTACCGGCGCGATCGCCTTCAGCTCCGTCACCACGGAGCGGCCGCCAACGTCGCCCGCGTGAAGGATCAGCTCGACACCGGCCAGCGCGACGAACACGCCTGGGCGCACTAAGCTATGGGTGTCCGAAATCAGGCCGATGATCATGATCAACGATAGCCACTGTCATTTCTTCTCGTCGCGGTTCCTCGAGCTGCTCGCGGCCGACGGCCGCGAGGCCGACGCGATTGCGGCGACGCTCGGGTGGGACGCGCCCGGCACTGTCGCCAGCCTCGCGGATCGCTGGGTCGCCGAGCTCGATCGTCAGCGTGTCGCGCGCGTCGCCCTCATCGCAAGCATTCCCGGCGACGAGTCCTCGGTGGCCGACGCGGTCGCGCGTCACCCTCATCGGTTCGTCGGCTTTTTCATGCACAACCCCGCGGCCGAGGGGGCCGACGAACGGCTGGTCAAGGCCCTGACCGAGCAGCGGCTTCGCGGTATCTGTCTGTTCCCGGCCATGCACGGGTACCGTCTGGACGATGGCCGCGTCGAGAGAGTCTTTACGACGGCGGCAGCGCACCACGCTGCCATGTTCGTTCACTGCGGTGTGCTCACCGTCGGCGCGCGCAAGAAACTCGGTCTGCCCAGCCGTTTCGATCTGCGCCTCGGCGATCCGCTCGCGCTCTCGCGCATGGCGCTGGCCTTTCCCGACGTGCCCGTCATCATCCCCCACTTCGGCGCGGGAGCCCTCCGTGAAACGTTGATGGCGGCCGATCAGTGTCCGACCATCCATCTCGACACGTCGAGCTCCAACGGATGGACGAAGTTTCACCCGGGGCTGACGCTGACCGAGGTCTTCCGCCTGGCGTTGTCGGTGGCCGGAGCCGGCCGGCTGCTGTTCGGCACCGACTCCTCGTTCTTTCCGCGCGGGTGGCAAAGGCCCATTTACGATGGCCAGTTGCGCATTCTCGAGGAGCTTGGCGCCGCCGGCGAGGATCGTGACCGGATCTTCCACGGAAACTTCGACCGACTGTTCCCGCGGCTATAATTCACCCCACTATGCGAATTTCCAAGCGTGCCACCGCGGCGGGAGCCGTGTGTCTGGCCTGCGCTGCTGTGCTGGCCGTTCGCGCGAGCGCACTCCGGGCGGACCCCGCGCAACAACAGCAGCAGCAGCAGGACCTGCAAATGGAGACGCCGCTCCCGGCGGCGGATCTGGTCCTGCTCAACGGACGCGTGCTCACGATGGAGGCGGCGACGCCGGAAGCGCAGGCGATCGCGATTCGCGACGATGCGATCTACGTGGTCGGATCGAACGCCGACGTGCGCAAGCGCATCGGCCCGAGCACGCAGACGATCGACCTGCACGGTCAGCTCGCCATCCCCGGTTTCATCGAGAGCCATGGGCATTTCGCGGCCGTCGGCGAGATGAAAGAGGAGCTCGACCTCACCAAAGCCAAGTCGTGGGACGACATCGTCGCGATGGTTGGTGAGGCGGCGAAGAAAGCCAAGCCCGGCGAGTGGATTCACGGGCGCGGCTGGCATCAGGAGAAGTGGTCGTCGAAGCCGGATCCCGAGGTCGAAGGCTTTCCGACGCACGCGTCGCTCGATAAAGTCTCGCCCGACAACGCCGTCGTCCTCTCGCACGCCAGCGGCCACGCCGCGTTCGTGAACGGGAAGGCGCTGCAGGTTTCGGGCATCGATCGCAACACGAAGAATCCGGACGGCGGAGAAGTGCTCAAGGGACCGGACGGCGAGCCGACCGGGTTGTTGCGCGAGACCGCTGAAGGCCTGTTGCGCGAGCCGGAGCCGACGCCGGCCGAGGCGGAAGCGCGCCTGCGCAAGATCCTGGAGAACGCCGACAAGGAAGCGTTGTCGAAGGGAATCACCACGTTCGTCGACGCCGGCTCGCCGCTCGCGACCATCGATGTGATGAAGAAGATGGTCGACGAGAAAAAGCTCGGCGTGCGGCTGTGGGTGATGATCCGTCAGCCGAACGACGTCATCGGGCCGAAGCTCGCGCAATACCGGATGGTCGATTACGCCGAGGGACGCCTGACGGTACGGGCGATCAAGAAGCAGATCGACGGCGCCCTCGGTTCACGCGGCGCGTGGCTCCTCGAACCCTATTCTGACAAGCCGGACAGCTCAGGGTTGAACACGACGAGCATCGCCGACATCGAAGAAACCGCGCAGCTCGCGATCAAGAACGATTATCAGCTCGCGGTGCACGCGATTGGCGATCGCGCCAACCGCGAGACGATCGATCTCTACGAGCGTGTGTTCATCGCCAACCCGGACAAGAAGAACGTGCGCTGGCGGATCGAACACGCGCAGCACCTGAGCGCGCAGGACATCCCGCGCTTCGGAGCGCTGGGAATCATCGCGTCGATGCAGGGCATTCACTGCACGTCGGACGCGCCGTACGTGATTGCGCGACTCGGAGAGAAACGCGCCCGCGAAGGCGCGTACGTCTGGCAGAAGCTGATCAAGTCTGGCGCGATCATCGCGAACGGGACGGACGCACCGGTCGAGGATGTCGATCCGATCGCGAATTACTACGCAAGCGTCAGCCGTCGTCTTGCCGACGGGTCCGTCTTCTATCCCGATCAGCGCATGACGCGTCTGCAGGCGCTGCGAAGCTACACGCGCAACGGCGCCTTCGCCGCGTTCGAGGAGCAAAACCGGGGGACCTTGAAGAGGGGCAAGTACGCGGACATCACCGTCCTCTCCAAGGACATCACGAAGATCCCGGAATCGCAGATCCCCACCGCGAAGGTCGTCTTCACCATCGTCGGCGGAAAGATCCTCTACAAGCAGTAACGGCTCGTCGGGCTCAGCCGCCGACCATCTTCTTGTAAGGTGGTCGCGCCGGCTGCGCCGGGGCCTTCTTCAGCGCATCGAGCGCGAGCTCGATCGCCTTTTCCAATTGCGGATCGCGTCCCTTGATCACGTCGGCAGGCGTCTGCTCGACCTCGATGTCCGGGGGCACGCCTTCGTTCTCGACGACCCAGCCGTCCTCCGTCCAGATCGCGAGGTTCGGCGCGGTGATGCCGCCGCCGTCGATGAATTCCGGGAACCCGAGAATCCCGACCAGGCCGCCCCAGGTCCGCTTGCCGACGATGGGTCCGAGCTTGAACTTGCGGAACATCCACGGCAGGAGGTCGCCGCCCGAGCCGGCGGTCTCGTCCGTGATCATGACTTTGGGTCCCTGGATCGACGCGGCCGGCGTCTTCAGGTCCGCGCCGTAGCGCATCGCCCAGTAGCTCACGAGCGGCCGCCGCAGGATGTCGATGTAGTAGTCGGCGACCTGTCCACCGCCGTTGAAGCGCTCGTCGACGATGACGGCGTCCTTATGGGCCTGCGGGAAGAAGTAGCGCTTGAAGTACGCGTGGCCGGGCTCGGCGGTGTTCGGCACGTAGACGTACGCGACACGGCCGTTGGTCGCCTTGTCGACCTTGCGGAGGTTGTCCTCGACCCATTCGCGGTTACGCAGCGCCAGCTCGTTCGCGACCGGCACCACCTGCACGGTGCGCGAGCCGGTGCCGTCGGGGTTCGGTCCGACCGTGATCTCGACGATTTTTCCGGCCGTGTTCTCGAACACGCTGAACAGGTTCGTGGTCGCGCGCAGGTCGGTGCCGTTGACCGCGAGCAGATACTCGCCGGCCTTCACGTTGACGCCCGGTTCGGTCAGCGGCGATCGCAGCTGCGGTGTCCAGTTGAGGCCACCGTAGACCTTCTTGAATCGATAGCGGCCGTTCTCGACGCTGTAGTCGGCACCGAGCAGGCCGCCGGGCACGTCGTGTTCGGCTGAGGGCACGTCCCCAGGCGACGTGAGCCGGTGATGACCGACGCTGAGCTCGCTGGCCATCCACTGCATCACGCGATTCAGATCGCTACGCGTCGTGACATCCGGCAGGAGCGCGCCGTACTTCGCTCTGGCGGCCTTCCAGTCGACGCCGTGCATGCCGGGATCGTAGAAGTAGTCGCGGTTCGTGCGCCACGCCTCGGTGAAGATCTCCGTCCACTCGGCGCGCGGATCGACTTTGACCTCGATCGAGTCGGTTGCGATCTTGCCTTCGCCCGCTTTCACCTCTTTCGTGGTCGCAGTGATGAACCAGGAGTCTTTCGAGCGATACAGGACCTTCTTGGCGTCCGCCGACAGACGGTAGTCGGCGACGTCGGCCAGCACGGTTTCCGGCTTGCGCTTGTCGAGATCGAAGCGCTGCAGGGTCGGCTTGTCGTCGACGTCGCGGATGAAATAGATCTGGCCGTTGTTTCCCGCCTGCAGGCGCGACAGCTTCCCGGAGGGAATCGGCAGATCGAGGATCCTGAACTGGATGTCGTCGAGATCCATCCGGAACGGCGCGTCCTTCTGCGTGGTGTCGGCCGTCGCGCCGCCGCCATGCGGAGCCGTCGCCGATCCCGGCTGATCCTTCGAGTCTTTCGGTTCTTTCGTATCCTTCTGATCCTTGCTGTCGCTCGTATCCTTCTTCGCACCTTCCTCGTCGCTCTCCTTCGCCAGCGGCGACGGCAGATCTTTTCGCAGGACCGTGATGTAGACGTTACGCGTCTCCTGCATGTCGTTGCCGGATTGCGAGAACCAGTCGAGGATCGGTCCCGCGTCGGTCGACCCGAAGAAGTACAGGTACTTCCCGCTGCGATCGAACACCGGTTCGGTCACTTCCGCGAGCCCATCGGTGATGGGGAACGACTTGTCCTGTTCGATTGAGTAGGCCGACACCGCCATCACGAGCGGGCGGGTCGCGATCGTGTAGGCCACCCACTTCGAGTCGGGCGACCACCCGTTGCGCAGCTGCGACGATGGCGTATAGGTGTCCTGCGCCGCGATCTTCTTCGAGCGGCCCGTCTTCAGATCGATCCAGTAGAGCGACTGCGAGTTGTCGATGTAGGCGATCTTCTGGCTGTCGGGCGACCAGGTTGGAGTTTCATAAAAGCCGTGACCGTCGATCGTGTAGGCTTTCGGCTCGCCCTTTCCATCCTGCGGCTCGACGACGAGCTGATATTCCCCGCTCTTGTCGGAGAAGTAGGCGATGCTCTTGCCGTCCGGCGACCACGCCGGATCCCGCTCGTGCACGCCAACCGACAGCGTCAGATTGCGAACGTCACCCTTTTCGGCCGGGACCGTGACGATGTCGCCGCGGAACTCGAAGGCGGCCCGTGCGCCGGAGGGTGACAGCGAGGCATCGCGGATCCACTTCGCGCCGCGGACGAAACGCACACGCGTCTCACGCATGTCCGACGGCACGCTGAAGGTCAGCTTCTTGGCCTGACCACTGCCCGGATCGAGCAGATGCAGATAGCCGGCCTGTTCATAGACGATGTGTCCGCCGCCGGCGGCCAGGCTGAGCACGGGGAAGTCGTCGTGGTGCGTGACCTGCCGGACTTGTTTGGTCTTGCCGTCGTAGGCGTAGACGTTGAACTCTCCCGCTCGATCCGACCGGAAAAAAATCGTGTCGCCGGCCCAGACCGGATCGACGTCGTTGGCGCGCGACTCTGGTTGCGCGATGCTCTCGGTCGCATAGGACTGCGTGTCGAAGATCGTGACCGTCGAGACCTGGCCGCCGCGATAGTGCTTCCACTGCAGGAACGGCGGACCGAGCGGGTCGTAGGCGATCTTCTTTCCGTCCGGCGAATAACTCGCGCGCGCCGCGTGCGGAATCGCCAGCGGCGTCTCGACGCCGCCGCCGACCGCTACGGTGAAGAGTTGGGTGTAGCGTCCCGTGAACACCGCGCGCGGCGACGTGAAGACGACGCTCTTGCCATCGGGCGTGAAGCCCTGTACCACGTCCGCGCCCGGGTGCCACGTGAGGCGCGTCGGCGCGCCGCCGTCGACGCCGACCACGTAGACGTCGGTGTTGCCGTTGTACTGCGCGCTGAACGCGAGCGTGCGGCCGTCGGGCGAGAAGGCTGGATTCGAGACGGGCCCTTCGCTGGTCGTCAACCGGCGGAGGTCGCCGCCGTCAAGCTTTGCCGACCACAGGTCGCCGGCGTAGATGAACGCCACATGCGTGGCGCTGACCGCCGGCTGCGCGAGCAGCCGGGTATCGGTGCCGTTCGCACGCATGCGCGCGGCACCGGTGAGGATGGCGACGAGGAGGCAGACGGCGACGACAACGCGGCTTCGCATAGCCGCAGAGTATAAGGCGGACTGTAACGGGTGTCGTGCTAGGGGTGCTGGAGTGCTGAGAGTGCTAGGGTGCGGTGCTGAGTGCTAGGGTGCGGTGCTGAGAATGCTAGGGTGCGGTGCTGAGAGTGCTAGGGTGCGGTGCTGAGAATGCTAGGGTGTCATGCTGGGAATGCTAGGGTGTCATGCTGGTTGTGCTCGGCGCACCGTTAGCACCGCACGACTAGCACTTCAGCACCGCACCCTAGCACCCAGGACCCTAGCACCCAGCACTCAGCACCTTTGCACCCGCGCGCTCAGCGCGTGGTCTGCACCGCGCGTCCTCCGCTGCGCTGCTGCGACTGCTGCGGCGAGACGTGACGGCGGTATTGCTCGAAGAAGCGGTTGCACGCCTTGTGGAAACGGTCGGCGAGCGCGCGGCCGCTCTCGCCCGGGACCGGCACCAGCCGCGCCCAGGACGCCTGCGCCTGACGGACTTCGTCGGACATCGTGCGCCACTTGGACTCCTCGCCGGCGCGGCCGCCGATCGTGTTGGCGGCGAGCGCCTCCCGCAGCATCGCGGCGAGCGCCTGCGACGAGTTGGGCGCCGGCTCCTGCTCGGAGATGAACCCTTCGACACGCGCGCACAGCTTCTCCATGCGCTGACGGCTGGCCTCGACGTCGAGCTCGGTGCCCTTGAACGCCGTCGGATACGCGGAAAGCAGACGCTCCATGGCCGCGACGAACCGCCCGCTGAGCGGGTCGGCTCCCTGGCGGACCGCCGGCGTCGACTGATTCCATCGCGTGCGAAGCGAACGCACGCGCTCGAGCAGATCCGCGGGCGCTTCGGCCGCCTCATTTTCGGCGGGCAGCAGCGCTTCGAGCTCCACGGCGAGCGCTTCGCGATCCGCCTGGCGCGCCTCGAGCTCGATCTCGTCGCGGCGCTTGTAGCGATCGAAGAAGAGATCGCAGGCGGCGCGGAACCGCTGCCACAGCGCTTCGGACTTGGTGCGGCGGACCGGGCCGATCGTCTTCCACTCGGCCTGCAGACGCCTGATCTCCGCGGCGCTGCGCTCCCACTCGCGCGACTCGGCGAGCTGCTCCGCCCGCGCGCACAACGCTTCCTTCTTGGCCTGGTTCGCGGACCACACTTCCTTGCGCTGCGCGAGGTCCTCGTTGCGGCGGCTGAAGAACCTGTCGCACGCCTCGCGGAACCGCTTCCAGACGACGCGCGTGTCAGGACGCGGCACCGGACCGATCGCCTGCCATTCGAGCTGCAGCTTCTTCAGCTCGTCGGCGGTCTTGATCCAGTCGGTCGAGTTGGCGAGGGCTTCCGCCCGTTCGCACAGCGCCAGCTTCTTTTCGAGGTTGCCCTGACGCTCCTCGGCACGGTGCGCGAAGAACTCGCGGGCTTTGGCCTGCAGCGGATCGGCGGCCTGACGATAGCGGTGCCACAGCGTCTGCGCCTGCGCGCGCGGCGCTTCGGCGGCCTGCTTCCACCGCTCCTGAATCTCGTGGAGCTCGCGCACCGCCTTCTCGAGGTCTTCCGGCTTCTCGAGGTCGAACCTGGTCTTCAACGCTTCGGTCTGCGCGATCAGCTCTTCCTGAACGGCGGCATTGGCGAAGCGCTTCCACTCGTCCATCTCGCGCAGCTCGTGGAGCTTCGGCGCGATGCCGGCGAGGGCGCCCTTCATGCGCTCGATCAGCTTCTCGCGGTCGGCGTGCGGCAGCGGCGGCGGCGCCTCGAGGCCGGCGCGCAGATCGCGCGCCGCCTTGTCCGCCTCGCGCAGCGTGAGATCCTCCGCGGTCGCGCGCTTGGTGGCGCGATCGATCAGTTGCTCGATCCGCTGGACCTGTTGGCGCAGCGTCTTTTCCGCGGCGACGCGCTTGGCGTCCGCGCGCTCGCGCACCGCCGCGTCCGCCGTCGCGAAGCGCTGACGGATCGCCTCGTCGACGCCGTCGCTGCGCTGCTGGAGATCGCTCCACTCGCGCTCGACCGCTTCCCACGCGTAGGTGGGCGTGTCATCCTGCGCCGCCATCTGCTCGGCTTCGAGCGACAACGCTTCGAGCCGTGCGTTCACGCGGCCGGCTTCCTGCCGGTTCTCGTGACGCTCGGCCGCCCTGCGGCACGCGTCCTCGAAGCGCGCGAGCAGCTCCGCGTCGGCCGGCTCCGGCTCGGGTCCCGACGGCAGCCCCTCCCACTCGCCGCGGGCCGCCGCGAGGTCGTCGATCAGCGTCTCGCCGCGGAGCGCCTCGACGCGCTCGCACAGCGACCGCTTCGACCCGCGCACGGAGGCGAGCTCCTCGGCGAGCTCCTGCTGGCGGGCGCGCGCGTCGCTCGCGCGCTGGATGGCGGCCTGCACCGCCGCCGACGCGCTCGTGAAGCGCTCGCGATCGCCGGCCGCGATCTCCGCGGGCGCGTCCTCGAGCAATGCGTGCCAGTCGCGCTCTGCTTCGTCGAGTCGACTCGCCGTCTCCTCGTCTGCCGGGGCTGCCGCCAGCGCCTCGATTCGATCGAGCGCCACCTTCAGCCGTTGCTGGTATCGCTCGAGCGCCTCGCGCCGAGCGGCTTCCGCGTCATCGATTGCCTGCAACATGGTTCGTGCCCGCCTCGTGACTGACTTGTTTTTCGCGCGCGTGGCCAGCCCTTCGAGCGTCTCTCGATCGAACGACATTTCCATCGCCCGCTCGAGCGCGCTCACGCCCGCGTCCTTGTGATCCGTTTTCGCTGCGATGTTCAGGAGCTCCGCGCGGTCGGTGACGCGCTCGGTGGCGAGCGCGGCCGCGCGGCCGTCGGTCGTGTGCCTCGCGACGCTGCTCAACGCTTTCTGATCCGACAGCCGCCCGATGGCCTCGATGCGAATCGCCTCGAGCGGCGACGTTCTCGCCACGGTCCCGATGTACTTCTGATCGCGCAACGACCCGAGGGCCTGCCGCGCCAGGTCCTGCCGCTCGCCGCACGCGAGGGCGGTCAGGCGGTCGGCTGTCTCCGAGCGCAGCGCTTCATCGGGATCCGACAGCGCGATCGACGCGAGCACCGAGACGTTGTCCACGCGCGCCGCCGCGGCCCGCCGCACGCGCGCATCGGCATCCTCGCGCGCCAGTCCCACCAGCACAGCCACATCCTCGGGATCCGAGCTGAGCTCCGACACCCCCGCCAGGCGGACCTCTGGGTCCGTGGACTTGTGCTTGGGTTGGGACTTGAATCGCTCGAGGAACGACATCAGGAGCGCCTTACTGACCTGGTCTTGGGGCGCTCCCAATCACCAGGTCACGGGACCGATTCTTGTGACAGCCAGTCTGCGATCTGCTCGCGTGTCCACCGATGGTCGTCGTTCAAGTGAACGATCATCGGCGCCAGCGGAAGCCGCTTGTTGCAATTTTCATGCGGGCACCGCTTTGTCATCTCGTCGAGACACCGGAACAGGCGTTCGAGGTGGTCGGGGATCAGCTTGCCATGCGTGCGGGGCAGGTGATACACACCTTCGTAGACCGCGCCGAGCGCGCACGAGCCGCCCTTTTCGTCGAAATAGCTGCCGAAGCACTGTGGTCCGCGCCGCGAGCCTGCGCGAATGAACTCCGCGAGCTCTTTCTGTTCGGTCTGGCGTTCAGTCACCATGATCGCCTCCGGCGAAGAGATTTCATTGTAACGCAGGCGTCGTTGACGTGCGCTATACGGAACGCCTAACATCGAGGATCCATTCGCTTGAATCTGCTTGAACGATCTTTTGGTGTCCGTCACACTTTCCGGCCCAGAAAAGCCCGGATCGGACGCCCTTCCGCCCCCTCTCCACGCCGATGACAACGCTCTGTTTCTTGCTCGGACTCCTGCTCCAGACCCCGCAAGCCCAGGCTCCGGCCCAGACCCTGCAGCCCGCACCAGGTAACCCGGTGGTAGTGATCGATACGTCGATGGGCTCGATAACGATCGAGCTCTTTCAGGCCCAGGCCCCGGCTTCTGTCGAGAATTTTCTAAAGTACGTCCACGACGGTTTCTATCCGGGGACGATCTTCCATCGCGTCGTGTCCGGGTATGTGATTCAGGGCGGCGGCTACACCGCAGATCTCACCGAAAAACCGACGCGCCCGCCGGTCCAGAACGAAGCCACCAACGGCTTGAGCAATCAGCGCGGCACCGTCTCGATGGCGCGGACACGCGCGCTGCGCAGCGCGACCGCGCAGTTCTTCATCAACCTCGCCGACAATCACTCGCTCGATCACCGCAGCTACTCGCCAGACGAGTTCGGCTACGCGGTCTTCGGCCGCGTCATCGCCGGGATGGACGTCGTCGATCGCATCGCGGTGGTGCAGACGACGGTCAAGGATGGAATGGAGAACGTGCCGGTGACGCCGGTCGTCATCAAGGGGATGACGGTGAAGCGGTGAGCCGGCCGCTCCTGGTCATCTTCCTCACGATTCTCGTCAACCTGATTGGCTTCGGGATCATCATCCCGCTGCTGCCGTTTTACGCCGAGACGTTCGGTGCGTCTCCGCTGGCGATCGGACTGCTCTTCGCGTCCTTCTCGTTCTGCCAGCTCATTGCGTCGCCGCTGCTCGGGCATTGGTCCGACGTGTGGGGACGCCGGCCGGTTCTGATTTTCAGCCTGCTCGGCACCGTCGTCAGCTTCGCGATGCTCGCGCTTGCGCACAGCCTGTTCATGCTCTTCGCGGCGCGCATCGTCGACGGCCTCTCGGGTGGAAATATCAGTACGGCCCGCGCTTACATCGGCGACATCTCGACCGATGAGAACCGGGCCCGATCGTTCGGCATCCTCGGCGCCGCCTTCGGCCTCGGCTTTATTATCGGTCCGGGTCTCGGCGGCCTGTTCGCGCGCATCAGTTATACGGCGCCGATCTGGGCGGCGGCCATCATCACGGTCGTCGCGACGCTGCTCGCGTGGCTGTGGCTCCCCGAGACCGTGCATCGCGTGCACGCGACCGCCGGCTCGCCGTGGAAGGCGCTCGCCGAGCTCAGCTCGCGTCCGGGCCTTCGCCTGCTCCTGACCATCGACTTTCTGTACTGGACGTCGTTCGCGGTGTACCAGACGACGTTCGCGTTGTTCGGCGCGCGCCGCTTCAACTTCGACGTCGCCCACATCGGGTATCTGCTCAGCGTGTTCGGACTGCTCGGCGTGATCGTGCAGGCGGGGCTCGTCGGTCCTATCGTGCGCGCGCTCGGCGAGCGCAAAACGTTGACGGTCGGACTGCTGTTCGCGGCGCTCGGATGGGGCGGCAGCGCGATGACGCACTCGCTCCCGGTCTTCATCGCGATGCTGGTGCCGGGCGCGGTCGGCATCGGTCTCTGCAATCCCTCGCTCTCGTCGCTCGTGAGCGGCGCGGCCGGCCGCCACGAGCAGGGACGCGTGCAGGGCGCGGCAGGCGCGCTGGAGAGTCTGGGCCGGACGCTCGGTCCGGTCTGGGGAAACGGCGCGCTGCAGTGGTTCGGTGAAGGAGCGGCCTACGGGTCGGCGGCGCTCGTACTGGTCGCGACCGCAGCCATGAGCGGTCGCTATGTAGGTGCTGGACGTGCTGACGGTGCCAAGGGTACTGACGGTACTGGTGCTGCGGCACGCTAGCACCGCACCGTTAGCACTGCATCGTTAGCACCGCACCGTTAGCACCCCAGCACCCTCAGCACCGTTAGCACGACGAATTACTTCATCGCTTCCAGCTCCCGCTCGAGCCTGGTGACCAGACTGTCCAGCTGATCGACGACGGCGCGCACGGTATCGGGCTGGCTCAGATCGACGCCGGCCTTGCGCAGCTGCTCCATCGGATAGTCGTTGCCGCCCGACTGCAGGAGCGTCAGGTACCGTTCGCGCTCGCGTACGGCGGTGGCGCCGCCTGCCATGATTTCCTGCGCGATCCGCGCCGCCGAAGCGAAGCACGTCGCGTATTGATAGACGTAGTACGGCGAGTTGAAGAAGTGCGGGATGCGCGCCCACGTCAGTCCGGTCAGCGCATTCAGATCGACGGCGTCCCCGTAGTAATCCTTCAGCAGTTGCGTGTACGTCTCGGTCAGGATCTCGGCGGTGATCGGCTGATCCTGTTCGGCGAGCCGGTGCGCGCGCAGTTCGTAATCGGCAAACAGCACCTGCGTGTAGAACGTCCCGGTGATGTTGTCGATCGCGTGCTGGAGCAGGACGATGCGCTCGATGGGATCGGTGGAGCGCGTGAGCATGTACTCGAGGAGCAGCGCCTCGCTCAGCGTCGACGGCACTTCCGCCACGAAGATCGTGTAGTTCGAGTAGATGAACGGCTGGGTCTCGTGCGACAGGATTGTGTGCATCGAGTGGCCCATCTCGTGCGCCGTCGTGAACACATCGTCCAGCGTGTCGGTGTAGTTGAGGAGCATGTACGGATGCGTGCCGTACACGGGAGCCGAGTACGCGCCCGAGCGCTTGCCTTCGTTCTCGTAGACGTCGATCCAGCCGCCTTCGAAACCGGTTCGCAGCCGCTTCTGGTAATCGTTGCCGAGCGGCGCGACGGATTGGATGATCCAGTCGAGGACGGCGTCGTATTGATACTTCTTGTCGAACGAGACCAGCGGAATCGAGAAGTCGTAGACGTGATAGCTGGGCAGCCCGAGCAGCCGGCGGCGCAGCTCGTGATAGCGCCGTAGCGGACCGACGCCGGCGCGCGTGGTCTCGATCAGATTCTCGACGACCGATGTCGGAATGTTGTCGCCGTGGAGCGCCGCTTCGAGCGTGCTCTTGTAGCCGCGGGCGCGCGCGTGAAACCAGTCGCGCTGGCAGACGGCGTTGTAGAGCGTCGCGTAGGTGTTCAGCGACGCGCGATAAGTCTCGTGCAGCGCGGTGAAGGCTTTCTCACGGTCGGCCTGCTCGCGGCGCGTCGCCAGGATCGCGCGATACTGCCCGTACGAAACGGTAACGGTCTCGCCGTTCGAGAGGGTGATCGACGGAAATTTGGCGTCGGCGGTGGACAGGGCCCAGTACGCGTCGTTGGGTGAAGCCGCGAGCCGCGACGCCAGCGACATGAGCCGCTCGCCCGACTCGTCGAGCACATGCTCCTGCTGCCGGTAGAGATCCTCGATGGCGAAGCGATAGATCCGAAGATCGTCCGCCTGATCCATCCACTGGCGCACCCGCTCGAGCGGAATCTGCAGCAATTCGGGATTGAACCAGGACTCCGCCTGCTTCCAGCGCGCGAACAGGATCTGGACCTGCTGCCGCCGCGCGTTGACGGTGTTGTCGCGCTGGTCCTGGTCGTACTGAAGCGACGGGTAGTACCACACGCGGTACGCCAGCTGCCCGAGCTCCTCGGACAGCCGGAACGCAGCGAGCAACCGCTCCGGACCCTCCGCCAGCGTGCCCTTCAGCGCGGCGTACTGATCGATGCCGGCTTCCAGCCGCTTGTACGCGGTTTCCCACTCCGTCCAGCTCTCAAAAATATCGTTGAGGTTCCACTTGAAGCGATCGGGGATATCCTCGCGCCGCCGGCTTCGCGCCTGCGGTGCATCCTGGGTCACGGTCTCAGAGGCCATCTCTCAACTATACGAGAAACCCAGAACTGGCGTGGACGGTGCATTCATGCATGCGGAGGTGGGGATGTCACGGAGTGGATCGCGCGCAGGCTGGCTCGAACGATGGTCGACGGCGATCACGACGTGGACCGGCAGCACTCCGGCGTTCGGCATCGCCGCCGGTATCGTCGTCGTCTGGGCCATTCTTGGCCCGGTGTTCCACTACTCCGACACCTGGCAGCTGGCGATCAACACCGGCACGACGATCGTGACGTTCTTGATGGTCTTCCTGATCCAGCGCTCGCAGAACAAGGACTCGCTCGCCATTCAGCTCAAGCTCAACGAGCTGGTCGCCGCGGTTCAAGGCGCCAGCAATCGCCTGATTGACGTCGAGGACCTCTCGGAGGACGAGCTGCGCGTGCTGCACAAGTTCTACGGCCGGCTCGCGACGATGGCGAAGAAGGACGAGAAGATCGGTACGTCGCACTCGATCGACGAGGCCGACCACCGGCACGCCGAAAAAGCGAAACGTCTGTCCCGCGACCGCTAGCCGTCGAGCAGGCGCGCCACCGCGCCTCGGACCTCTTCCGTCCATTCGTGACCGCCGTCGAAGACCAAACCGTCGACGCGGCGGCAGCGATCGCGCAACGCGGCCAGATCCGCGTCGTGCTTGTCAGCCCGATAGAGCGCATCCGATCGGCCGCGCGCGAGGAAGACACGACCGAAGGACACCGCTGGATCGGCCAGCAGCTCCGGAGGAACGTCGCCCCCGAGCGCGACCACGATGTCCGCACGGTGCCGCCCTCGCGCCGCCGCCCGAAATGCCATCGCCACTCCCTGTGAAAATCCGCAGAGCACGAGACGTGCGATCGGCCGGCCGGTTGCCACCCGCGTCAGCGCGTCGTCGACGTATGCGATGTTGTCGGCGATGAGCAGCTCGCGATCCTGTCTGGTCATCCAGCTCGCGACCGTGACGTCGCTCCGGCTGCGATAGAAGCGATGCAGCCCCTGGATCGAGACGAGCGTCCAACCGTCTGGCACGGGGATCGCGCGCAGCTCCTGCAGCATCTCCTCGGCGCTCTGCGCGTACCCGTGGAAGCCGGCAAGAATGTGCAGCACTGGTCCGGACCGCGCATCGTCGATCATCACGCGGCCGTGCGTCCGGGTCTCGATATCGATCTGTCGCATCGTGTTATCTTCCGCCGTCATGGAGTCCTTGCTGCGCGACGTGCGCCACGCGCTCGTCTCTCTCAGCCGCGCGAGGGGATTCGCCGCGGCGGCGATTGTGACGCTTGCGCTTGGATCGGGCGCCGCCGTGGCGGTGTTCGCAATCGTGAACGCCGTCCTGCTGAAGCCGCCGTCTTATCGCGATCCGTCGCGTGTCGTGCTTCTCTGGGCAATGCCGCCGGACGGCAGCCGCACCTGGCTGTCGTTCCCGGAGCTCGACGATCTTTCGCACGACGCGGCCGCGCTGTCCACCGTCGCCGGTCTCATGGACCTGCGCATGAACCTGACCGACTCCGCGGGTCCCGAAGAGCTCCAGCTCGTCGCGGCGTCGGGCACGCTCTTCCATCTTCTCGGCGTGGACGCGGCAATCGGGCGAACCTTCGACGACCACGACGACCGTGTCGGCGCCGACCCGGTGATCCTTCTTGGCGATGCGTTCTGGAGGAGGCGTTTCGGCGCCAATCCGAAGGTCGTGGGACGCTCGATCGCGCTCGACGGACGTTCGTATCGCATCGCCGGCATCCTTCCAGCCGATTTCACGGTGCTCCCGCCGAGCAGCGTGTTTCCGGCGAGCATCGACGCCTGGGTGCCGCTGATGCCGCATCTTCCCACGCGTCAGCGCGACGTGCGATTTCTCCACGCGCTCGCGCGTCTCGCACCCGGACGGTCGATCGACGATGCGCAGCATGAGATGAGTGGATTGTCGGCAGCCTATTCGCGCCACTACCCGCAGACGTACCGACCGTCCGCGTGGTCGTTCAGCGTGGTGCCGTTCCAGGCCGACGTCGTCCGACAGGCGCGTCCCGTTCTGCTCGCTCTCAGCGCCATCGTCGCGGTCGTCTTCGCGACGGCCTGCGTCAACGTCGCCAACCTGCTGCTGGCGCGCGGCGAGCGTCGACGCCGCGAGCTGATCGTGCGGATCGCGCTTGGCGCACGCCCCGGCCGTCTCGTCCAGCTGCTCTTCGCCGAAGCGCTCGTGCTCGCGGGCACGGGCTGCGCTCTTGGGATCGGCCTCGCGTTCCTCGTACCCAGGTTCGTGGCGTCGCTCGACCCCGCGGCGTTCCCCGGTCTTGCAGGGGCGACCGTGGATGGCCGTCTGCTCGCGTTCGTGATCGGGCTCTTCGGCTTCGTCGTGGTGCTCTTCTCATGTGTGCCGGTCGTTGAAGCCTTCAGGGCCGGCGATGCGAGCGCCGTCGAGCGCACGGTCGGGCGCTCCCCGCGGTCGGCGTATGTCGGACGGCTGCTCGCGGCCATGCAGATCGGTCTGGCGTCGATTGCGCTCGTGTCGACCGTGCTGCTGGTACGAACGGTCGTCAATCTGCAGCACGTGCCGAGCGGCCTCTCACCCGACGGCGTGCTCACGTTTCGCGTTACGCTACCGCCGACCTATCGCGCGGGTGACGAGATTGCCGGCTTCTTCACGCTCGCGTCCGAGCGGCTCGGGCGGATCCACGATGTGAACGCGGCGGGAGCGGTGACGCAATTGCCCATGAGCGGGGCATCGCTGGGCAGCTCTTTCCAGCGCTGGGACGACCGCGAGATGCGGCCGAACGACGCCGATCTCCGCGGCGCGACGGAGGGGTACTTTGGCGCGATGGGCATTCCGATCGTCGCCGGCCGCACCTTCCGTGACACGGACACGGCCGGGCAGCCTGCAATCGCGATCGTCGATCGCGCCTTCGCGCGCACGCTGCGGCCGGACGGCAACGTCATCGGGCAGCGGATTCGCTGGATGCGCCAGCCGGACCTGCCGATCGAGATCGTCGGCATCGTCGGCGACGTGCGGCACCGCGGACCTGGCGCGGCCGCTCGTCCGACCGTGTATCGCCCGGTGCGCCAGTACGCCCGCAGCTCGATGACATTCGTCCTACGCACCATGGGCGATCCGGCCGCCGCATTGCGGCCGGCGACCGAGGTGATTCACGAGCTCGACCCGAAGCAGCCGGTTGCGAATGCGATGCGCATGGACGACGTCGTCGGCCGCGCGCTCGCGCGTCCCCGCCTCGCCGCGGCCCTGGCCGTGTCGCTTGGAGCGCTCGCCCTGATCGTCGCGGTGATTGGCGTCTACGGTGTGTTGAGCTATCGCGTCTCGCAGCGCGTCCGCGAGTTCGCGGTGCGCGTGGCGCTGGGTGCGAGGCCAGGATCGATTCGTCGCCTCGTCCTTCGGGAAGGAGCAGTGGTGATGGCAGGCGGCCTGGCCGCCGGCCTCGCGCTGGCGCCGGCGGCGACGCAGTTGTTCAGCGGCGCGCTGTTCGGTGTGGATCCGACCGACGCTGCCGCCTACCTCGCCGCGACAGCCATCCTCGCCGCATCTACTGTAGCCGCGTGTCTCGTGCCGGCGCGGCGTGCGATGCGATCGGATCCGATGACCGTGCTGCGGAACGAGTAGCGGCGCTCAGCGCTGCGCGATTGACCTCACGAACGCGACAACGGTGTCGAACACTTCGTCGAGGACGGCTGCCGGTGTGCGGCCGGCCCGGGCCGGCACCTTGAACGAATGGTCGCCGCCGTCGATTTCGTGCAGCACTGTCGACCGGTTCAATTGTGGCAGCAACGCACGAATCTCGTCGCTGCTGCCGAAGGCGTCCTTCGATCCCTGCACGAACAGCATCGGCGCCTGGATCGATGGCAGGTGTTTGTCGCGTCGCTGGTCAGGCTTTCCCGGTGGATGCAGCGGGTAGCCGAGATAGACGAGACCTGAAAGCGGAAGGGTGTTGTCGGCCGCGACCTGCGATGCGATGCGTCCGCCCATCGACTTGCCGCCGATGAACAGCGGCAGCCCGGCGAACTCGTCGAGATGAGAGGATTCGCCGACTGCCGCGCGCCACGCGGCCTCGAGCACCGGCGCCTTGTCCGGCACTTTCCGCTTCTCGGCCATGTACGGAAAGTCGAACGTCGCGGTGGTGATGCCGCGCGCCGCCAGCGCCTTGGCCGCCGCCACCATGAATCCGCTCCGTTGTCCGGCCCCCGCCCCGTGCGCCAGGATGAGCGACGCCACGGCATTCGCCGTGGGATAGACTGACAACTCGCGGCCCGCCATGATCGAATTATGTCAGGAGCTGGAAGTTAGAAGTTAGAAGTTAGATCGATCGATGGGAACCGGCTGGCAACTGGAAACTGGCAACTGGAGACTGTGAGGCATCGATATGACCCGTCGACAGCGAGCGTTCTGGATGATCACCGTGCCTCTCGCCGTCATGATGGCGATGAACGATCGCATCCTCGGCGCGCAGGAACCGACGCCGCAGCCGATGGCCAGCCGGTCCGGCATCGAGTTGAACTCGCTCGATCGCACCGCCGACCCCTGCAAGGACTTCTATCAGTTCGCCTGCGGCGGCTGGCTCGCCGCGCATCCGCCGCCCGCCGACCAGCCGCGCTACGGCCGGTTCGAAGAGCTCCAGGAACGCAACAACGCCATCCTGCGCGACATCCTCGATGAAGCCGCCAAGCCCTCGAGCGGCGCCGAGACCCGCCAGATTGGCGACTACTATGCGAGCTGCCTCGACACCCGGACGATCGACTCGAAAGGGATCGCCCCGCTCAAGCCCGAGCTCGATCGCGTCGATGCCATCAAATCCACCGCCGACATCCCGGCCGTCGTCGGCCATCTGCACACGCTCGGCTTTGGTCCGTTCTTCGGCTTCGGGGCCGCGCCGGACTTCAAGGACGCGACGCAGTACATCGCGACGTTCGGCCAGGGCGGTCTCGGGCTGCCCGATCGCGACTACTACGTGAAGGACGATGCGAACTTGGTGAAGCTGCGCGAGCAGTACGTGCAGCACGTCGCGAAGATGTTCCAGCTCGTCGGCGACGCGCCCGACCGCGCCGCGGCTGAAGCCAAGACCGTCCTGCAGATCGAAACAGCGCTCGCGCAAAAGGCGCTCGATCGCGTTGCCGCGCGCAATCCGACGAACCTCTATCACAAGATGTCGCTCGACGAGGCGCGCCAGCTCGCGCCGTCATTCGATCTCTCGGCGTATCTCAAAGCCGCCGAGGTGCCGCCGGTGCAGACCACCAACATCACCGAGCCGGAGTTCATGAAGGAGTTCGATCGGATCATCTCCACGACGCCGATCGACGACCTCAAGACGTATGTCCGCTGGCACGTGCTCCACGGCCAGACGTCGTACATGCCGAAGGCCTTCGACGACGAGACGTTCGCGTTCTACGGCACGCTGCTGACCGGCGCGAAGGAGCAGCGGCCGCGGTGGAAGCGCTGCGTCGACGCGACCAACGCCGACCTCGGCGAAGCGGTCGGCAAGGTGTATGTCGACCGTACGTTCGGCGCGGAAGGAAAGGCTCGCACGCTGAAGATGGTGGAGGCGATCGAGGCGGCGCTCGACAGCGACATCAAGGAGATCACCTGGATGTCGGACGACACGAAGAAGGCGGCCGCCGTCAAGCTGCGCGCGGTGGCCAACAAGATCGGTTATCCCGATCGCTGGCGCGACTACTCGCCGCTGCAGATCGTCCGCGGCGATGCGCTCGGCAACTCGCTGCGATCGAACACGTTCGCGTATCGCCGCCAGCTCGCCAAGATCGGAAAGCCGGTCGACAAGACCGAGTGGCTGATGACGCCGCCGACGGTGAACGCCTACTACAACCCGTTCGAGAACAACATCAACTTCCCGGCCGGCATCCTGCAGCCGCCGTTCTTCATCAAGGCGGCCGACGACGCGGTCAACTTCGGCGCCGCCGGCGCGGTGGTCGGCCACGAGCTGACGCACGGCTTCGACGATCAGGGACGCCGGTTCGACGCCGACGGCAACCTGCGCGACTGGTGGACGCCCGCCGACGGCAAAGCCTTCGAGGAACGCGCGACCTGCGTTGCCGATCAGTACTCCGGCTACACCGCCGTCGACGACGTGAAGTTGAACGGGAAGCTGACGCTGGGCGAGAACGTCGCCGACAACGGCGGCCTGCGTCTGGCGTGGATGGCGCTGATGGAGGATCTCAAGACCAAGCACCTCGCCGACGCCGACGGCTTCACGCCCGAGCAGCGCTTCTTCATCGGCTGGGGGCAGATGTGGTGCGAGAACCGCACGCCGGAGATCGCCCGCCTGCACACGCGCACCAACCCGCATTCGCCCGGCCGCTACCGCGCGATCGGCGTCGTCTCGAACATGCCGGAGTTCCAGAAAGCCTTCAGCTGCCAGGCCACCGCGAAGATGGTGAAGCAGCCGGTGTGTCGCGTGTGGTGATGGCGACGGTCACGCACAACACCAAGACCACCAAGAACACTAAGTAATAAATCTTGGCGATCCTTGTGGGGTTGGTGGCCTTGGTGCGAAAGCGTGGAGCAGCAGCTACTGTCCCGCCGCCGTCTCCTGATGGAACAGCGCGAGCCACTTGCCGCTCTTCTTGGTCCACACCGTCGAGCAGATGGCCTTGGGCGGAAGCGGCTTGCCCTGGAAGGTGCCCTCACCGACGAACGTGTAGGTGACGATCGCTGACGCCGGGTCGATCCAGATCACCTGCGGGTTGGTGACCTCCCACTTCGTGATCTTGATCTGCGGGATCGCTTCGGCGAACAGCTTCGCCGGGATGAAGCCGTTGGAATTGGCGGCGACGCCTTCCGGCGCGACGAGCGCGAGCAGCGCTGCCTTGTCTCCCTTGCTCACCGCTTCGTTGATCGCGTGCTCGTTGGCAATCAGCGTCTTTTCCGCGGCCGCGCGCGCCGGGTTGGCGGCCGGCTTTGGCGCGGCGGCCGGCGCCGCGGGCGGGGTCTGCGCCGATGCGAGCGTCGAGACGAGGATCGTCAGAGCGGCCGCACCACATGTCACCAATTTCATCGGCCGATTCTATCCCCAATCCTCATCGCTCATCCGTATCCCTGATCCCGCATCCCTGATCTCGGGTCCCGCCTTCAGTCGCGGAGTCGCGATTCAGGATGGGGGATGGCGGTGGAATATCATTTGATGTAGATTTATAGATATGGATCTGGACGCCGGCCTCTTCCGCCTGCTCGGGGACGAGGCGCGGCTGCGGCTCCTCAGGCTGCTGTCGCTCGAGCAGCTCAACGTGACCGAGCTGACGGCCATTCTGGGGCTCGCGCAGTCGGGCGTGTCGCGCCATCTCGGCCTGCTCAAGGACGCCGGGATCGTCGTCGAGCAGCGGCAGGGCGGATTCAGCTACTACGGTCTCTCCGACGATCTGCGGCAGGGCACCAACGGCAGCGCTGCGCTGTCCGGCCTGCTCACCGCGCAATTCGAAGCCGCGGCCGAGACGGCCGCCGCTCGCGCGGACGCCGTGCGTCTCGAGGAAGTGCGCCGGCTTCGGAAAGAGAACTTCGAAGAGCATGGCGCCGGCGACGAACGCCGGCAGATCGTTCCGGGCAGGAGCTGGGCAGCCTGGGCGCGGGCGCTCGGCCACTTGCTGCCGCCGCTCGACGTCGCCGACCTCGGATGCGGCGAGGGCTATCTGGCGATCGAAGCCAGCCGCTTCGCGCGGCGCATCATTGCGGTCGACAAGTCGGAGGCAGTGCTGTCGCGCGCGCGCGCCGTCGCGCGCCGCCGGCGTCTGTCGAACATCGAGTGGAAGCGCGGCGAGCTCGAGCGCCTGCCGCTGCGCGACGCCAGCGTCGACGTCGCGCTGCTGTCGCAGGCGCTGCACCACGTGCACGATCCGGCCGCCGCTCTCGCCGAGGCCTGCCGCATCGTCCGGCCCGGCGGCCGCGTCCTGGTCCTCGAGCTGCGCAAACACGATCAGCCGTGGGTGCGCGAGCGGCTCGGCGACGTCTGGCTCGGATTCGACGACGACGAGCTGAAGCGGCTGCTGTCGTCGGCCGGGCTCTCCCAGATCAAGCTGTCGGTCGGGACCCGCCGCGCGCGCGACCCCTTCACCGTCCTCGTGGCGAGCGGCACGAAGCCGCCCGCTGGGGGGCGCATTCAGAAGCCCGCACGCCGGGCGACAACCACGAAGAGCGCACATGCCCGTTGAGACCACGCCCCGTCAGTCGTTCAGCCCCGTCTTCGACGTGCTCCGCCGGGAGCTCGATCGCCGCATCCTCGTGCTCGATGGCGCGATGGGCACGATGATCCAGCGCTACGGCCTCTCCGAAGAGGACTTCCGTGGCGATCGCCTCCGCGATCACCCGAAAGACGTGAAAGGGAACAACGATCTGCTGATCCTCACGCGCCCGGACGTCATTCGCGAGATTCACGACCAGTACCTCGCCGCCGGGGCCGACATCATCGAAACCAACACGTTCAGCAGCACGTCCGTCGTCCAGGCCGACTACGCGCTCGAGCCGCTCGCCTACGAGCTCAATTACGAAGGGGCGCGCATCGCCAAAGCGGCGTGCGAGAAAGTCTCGACGCCCGATCGACCCCGTTTCGTCGCCGGCGCCATCGGCCCGGCCAACCGCACGCTCTCGATCTCGCCCGACGTCAACGATCCGGCGTATCGCGCGACCACGTTCGATGCGTTGTGCGCGGCGTACGAAGAACAGGTGCGTGGCCTGGTCGATGGCGGCGCCGACATCCTGCTGCTCGAGACCATCTTCGACACGCTCAACGCGAAGGCGGGCATCTTCGCGGTCGAGAACGTCTTCGCGCGGACCGGCGTCCGGCTGCCGGTGATGATCTCCTTCACGATCACCGATCGCAGCGGCCGCACGCTGTCGGGACAGACGCTCGAGGCGTTCTACATCTCCATCCGTCACGCGCAGCCGTTCAGTGTCGGCATCAACTGCGCGCTCGGCGCGCGCGACATGCGGCCGTACCTCGCCGACCTCGCACGCATCGCCGAAGGCTACGTGAGCAGCTATCCCAACGCGGGCTTGCCGAACGCGTTCGGCCAGTACGACGAACATCCCGAAGAGACCGCGACCCTCGTGCGCGACTTCGCCACCAGCGGCCTGGTCGACATCGTCGGCGGCTGCTGCGGCACGACGCCGGACCACACCGCCGCGATTGCCGCGGCGGTCCATGGCCTGCCCCCACGTTCTGCGGGCATTTCTCAAGGCTCGTGGGGGCCCACCCCCGCGAGCTCGCAGGCGCTTACGCAGCTGTCCGGGCTCGAACCACTCGTCATCCGTCCGGAGAGCAACTTCCAGATGATTGGCGAGCGGACCAACGTGACCGGATCGGTGCGGTTCGCGCGGCTGATCAAATCGGGCAACTACGCCGAAGCGGCGCACGTCGCACTCGACCAGGTGCGCGGCGGCGCCAACATCGTCGACGTCAACATGGACGAGGGCATGCTCGACTCCGAGCGGGCGATGACGACGTTCCTGAACTACATCGCGACCGAGCCCGAAATCGCGCGGGTGCCGATGATGGTCGACAGCTCGAAATGGAGCGTGATCGAAGCCGGCCTGAAATGTGTGCAAGGCAAAGGGGTCGTCAACTCGATCAGCCTCAAGGAAGGCGAGGCGGACTTTCTCGCGAAGGCGCGGCTCGTGCACCGCTACGGCGCCGCGGTCATCGTGATGGCGTTCGACGAGACGGGCCAGGCCGACACGATCGAGCGCAAGGTGGCCATCTGCCAGCGCGCCTACAAGCTGCTGATCGAGCAGGCCGGTTTCGATCCGTCCGACATCATTTTCGATCCCAACATCCTTGCGATCGCGACCGGGCTCGAAGAGCACAACGACTATGCGGTGAACTACATCGAGGCGACGCGCATCATCAAGGCGACGTGCCCGGGTGCGCGCGTGTCCGGCGGCGTCAGCAATCTCTCCTTCTCGTTCCGCGGCAACGACGCCGTCCGCGAGGCCATGCACTCGGCGTTTCTCTTCCACGCGATCAAGGCCGGCATGGACATGGGGATCGTCAACGCCGGTCAGCTCGTCGTCTACGAGGACATTCCAAAGGATCTGCTCGAGCACGTCGAGGACGTGATCTTCAACCGGCGTCCGGACGCGACCGAGCGTCTGGTGCAGTTCGCCGACACGGTGAAGGGATCCGGCAAGAAGCGCGAAGAAGACGTGGCGTGGCGGACCGGCACCGTCGAGCAGCGGCTCGCGCACGCGCTCGTGCACGGGACGGTCGAATATATCGAACAGGACACCGAAGAAGCGCGACAGAAGTACCCACGGCCGCTGGACATCATCGAGGGGCCGCTCATGGACGGCATGAAGATCGTGGGCGACCTATTCGGCTCCGGCAAGATGTTCCTGCCGCAGGTCGTGAAGAGCGCGCGCGCGATGAAGAAGGCGGTCGCCTACCTCGAGCCGTTCATGGAGGCCGACAAGGCGGCGGGCGGCGCCAGCACCCAGGGTCGCATCGTGATGGCGACCGTCAAGGGGGACGTTCACGACATCGGCAAGAACATCGTCGGCGTCGTGCTTGGCTGCAACAGCTACGAGGTGGTCGATCTCGGCGTCATGGTGCCCGCTGCCAGGATTCTCGACACGGCGATCGAGCGCGGCGCCGACATGGTGGGTCTCAGCGGGCTGATTACCCCGTCGCTCGACGAGATGGTCATGGTGGCGCGCGAGATGGAGCGGCGCAAGATGACGATGCCGCTGCTGATTGGGGGCGCGACGACGAGCCGCCAGCACACCGCCGTGAAGATCGCGCCGGAGCTGTCGACGCCGGTCGTCCACGTGCTCGACGCGTCGCGTGTCGTCGACGTCGTTGCCAGCTTGCTCAGCAAAGAGCGGCGCGACGCGTTCGATCGCAGCAATCGCGACGCGCAGGAAGACATCCGCGAGCGCTACAAGTCGCGCACGGAGAAGCCGCTGCTGTCGTACGAGCGGGCGCGCGCGAACCGCCTGCAGTACGACTGGGACGAACACGTCACCGCGACGCCCGCGTTCGTCGGCCGCCGGTTCCTGGACGACGTGCCGCTCGCGGAGCTGGCGAAGTTCATCGACTGGACGTACTTCTTCTCCGCGTGGGAGCTGAAGGGCCGCTATCCCGGCATCCTCGACCATCCGCAGTACGGCGCGGCGGCACGCGAGCTGTTCGGCCACGCGAAGGAACTGCTCGACGAGATCATCGACAAGCGCCTCCTGACCGCCCGGGGCGTCTACGCCTTCTGGCCGGCGATGTCGGACGCCGACGACATCATTGTGTACAAAGATGAAGATCGGCGCACCGTCCTCGGACGGCTGCCGATGCTGCGTCAGCAGGAAATCCAGCAGGAGAACCGCCCGAATCTTTCACTCGCCGACTACGTTGCGCCGCGCGGGAGCGGCGTCCCCGATTACCTCGGCATGTTCGCGGTGACCGCGGGGCTCGGGACCGACGCTCTGGTCGCGCGATTCGAGGCGGATCTCGACGATTATCGCGCGATCATCGTGAAAGCGCTCGCCGATCGGCTGGCGGAGGCCTTCGCCACCTGGCTGCACGCGCAGGCGCGGGACGATTGGGGCCATCCCGATTCGCAGACGGTCGATCTCGAGGGGCTCTTCGTCGAGAAGCATCGCGGCATCCGTCCCGCCTACGGCTATCCGGCGTGCCCGGATCACAGCGGGAAGTTCGATCTGTTCCGCATGCTGGACGCCGAGCGCCAGGGTCTGGCGCTGACGGACCATGCCGCCATGACGCCCGCGGCCAGCGTCAGTGGCCTGTATTTCTCGCACCCGCTGGCCAAGTACTTCAACGTCGGCCGGATCGGGCGTGACCAGGCCGAGTCCTACGCCAAGCGCCGCGGTATGCCGATGGAGGACGTCGAGAAGTGGCTCGCAACGAACCTGAGCTATGAGCCCTCGGAATTCGGCGTGAAGTGCTGAAGGTCCTGAGTCCCGAGTCCCGAGTCCTGAGTCCCGAGTCCTGAGTCCCGAGTCCCCTAGTCCCGGGTCCGTCGTCTCTAGGCCAAAGTCTCCGCTTTGGAGTCAAATAGGGACCAGGGACTCGCGACCCGGGACTCGGGACCCGGGACTCGGGACTCGGGACCAGGGACTCGGGACCAGGGACTCGGGACCCGGGACTCGTTCGCCAACCATCACGTTCCGTGAATCGTCTGATATCCGGGACGACAGTCGTCAGTCCGGCATGGTGAAACCGAGGGTCGTGATTGCTGCGTGCCTGCTCGCCGCGGTGGGCGGGGCGGGGCTCTATTTGAGCGCCCGGGCGCCGGAGCCGCAGGCGGACGCCCGGCCCCAGACGTTCAAGGTGGCGCGCCGTGAGTTCGTGCGCGGCCTGCGTTTGAGCGGCACGGTCGAAGCGGTCGAAGCGACGACCATCTCCACCCCGCGCCTCGCCGGCCAGAACAACAACTCGCTGATCATCACGACGCTCGTGCGCGCCGGCCTCAAGGTCCGGCCCGGCGATCTGCTCGTCGAATTCGATCGCCAGGAGCAGATGCGCAACGCGCTCGACAAGCAGGCGGAGCTGAACGACCTGGAGCAGCAGGTCCGCAAGCGGCGCGCCCAGGAGGATGCCGCGAAGGCGGCCGACGACAGCACGCTCAAGCAGGCCGAAAGCGCACAGCAGCGCGCGCAGCTCGAAATCCTGAAGAACGAGATGCTGCCGAAGATCGAGGCCGAGAAGAACGTGCTCGCGCTCGAGGAAGCGAAAGCCAAGTTCACGCAGCTGCAGCAGACCTACAGCCTCAAGCGTCAGGCGGCAGCGGCCGACATCAAGGTCCTCGAGATCCGTCGCGATCGCGCGCAGACGGCGATGCAGGAAGCGGCGTCGAACTCCGAGCGCATGCTGATCAAATCGCCGATCGAGGGCATTGCCGTCATCAAGACCACCTGGAAGAACCGCACCATGGCGGAAATTCAGGAAGGCGACGAGGTCCGCGCCGGCGTTCCCGTCGTCGACGTCGTGAATCCGGCGGCGATGCGGGTGCGGGCGCGGGTGAACCAGGCCGACATCGACAATCTGCGCGTCGCGCAGCCGGTGCACGTGGGGCTCGACGCCTATCCCGACCTCACGTTCAACGGCCACATCGATCAGATTTCGCCGATCGGCGCGCAGTCGAACATGTCGCCGAAGGTGCGCAACTTCGTGGTGCTCGTCGGCATCGACGGCGCGCATCCGAACCTGATGCCGGACCTGACCGCGTCGCTCGACGTGCAGCTCGCCCATCAGGATGGCGCCCTCGTCGTGCCGATCGACGCCGTGGGTCACGACGGCACGCAGGCGTTCGTGAGAGTGCAGCGCGGCGGCGGCTTCGAGCGGCAGAACGTCTCGGTCGCCGCCACGAACACGCACGAAGTCGTCGTGACGCAGGGCCTCATGGAAGGCAACGTCATCGCGAGGAATATCGGCGAGGCGGCGAAGTGACGCTCGGCCGCTTCGCGAACCGGCGCATGGCGATCGTCGGCGGCGTCGTCGCTGTGATCATCGCCGGCGGGTTCGTGATGGCTACCCGCGCCGACGTTGCTCCCAACGTTCCCATGATCGACGTCGTCAAAGGAGACTTCGTCGACTACATCCAGCTTCGCGGCGACATCCGACCCGCCAAATCGATCGTGCTCTCGGCGCCGACGCAAGCCGGCGACCTCCAGATCGTCAAGCTCGCCAACAACGGCACCGCCGTCAAAGCCGGCGACGTGCTCGTGGAGTTCGATGCGACGACGCTGCGGCAGCGGATGCAGGAGAAGCTCTCGGAGCTGAAACAGTCCGACGCCGAGATCGCACAGGTGCAGGCGCAGCAGAAAATCACGCAAGAGCAGGATCAGACTGCGGTGATGAAGGCGAAGTACGACCTGGATCGGGCGAAGCTCGATCTCGGCAAGCGCGACCTCGTCTCCAAGCTCGAATACGAGCAGGCCAAGCTGGCCGTCGGCGACGGCGAGTTGAAACTGCGGGAGGCCGAACAGAAAGCCAAGTCCGATCTGACGGCGGCAGAGGCCGACATCGTCGCGAAGCAGCGCAAGCGTGCGAAGGCCAAGTTCGACCTCGAGCGCGCGCAGAGCGGCCTCGATGCGCTGCAGATCAAGGCGCCGACCGCGGGCATCGTGAACATCATGCCGAACTACCGCACCGGCGGCATGTTCGGCGGCGAGGTCGAGTTCCACGAAGGGGATCGGGCGTGGCCCGGCGCCAACATCGTGGAGCTGCCGGACCTGTCGTCGATTCACCTCGAGGCGCGGCTCGACGAGTCCGATCGGGGACGCTTGCGGGTGGGTCAGGTCGCGACCGTGAAGATCGAAGCGGTGCCCGGCAAGGACTTCGCCGCGACGGTCGACCTGATCTCGGTCCTCGCGAAGGTGGACTTCAGCGCGGGGTGGCCGCCGATCAAGAACTTCGATCTCGGGCTGGTGCTGAAAGAGCCCGATCCGCGCATCCGTCCCGGCATGACCGCCACGGCCCGCATCGCGACCGACAAGCTGCCGGGCATGATGCTCGCGCCCACCGAAGCCGTCTTCCAGCGCGACGGACATCCGATCGTCTATCGCCTTCGCGGATCGATGTTCGACGAGACCCGCATCGAGATCGTCCGGCGCGGCCGTGAGCAGGTGGCAATCGGATCGGGTGTGAATCCCGGCGAGAAGCTGGCGACCCGGCGTCCCGACACCGACCAGATCCGGAGATCGTCGTGAAGCGGCGTGGGTTGATCTGGGCGGGCCTGGCCGTGGTCATCGCGGTCGTCGGCACCACGCTCGCGATGGCCGTTCCGACGCTCCCGGATCGGCGTCCCGAGGTTCCCACCACTCGCGTGACGCGGGGGCCCTTGAAGCTCACGGTCTACGCGACCGGCGAGGTGCGCGCCGGACGGACCGCCTCGCTCGTGGCGCCGTCCGCGGGCGGGACGCTGCGTCTCGTCAAGCTGCTGCCGACCGGCGCCCCGGTGAAGGCCGGCGAGGTCGTGTTCGAGATCGATCCGGCCGACCAGGAGTACGCGCTCGAACAGGCGAAGTCGGAGCTGGCCGAGGCCGAACAGCAGATTGTGAAGATGAAGGCCGACAGCGCGGTCCAGGCCGCCGAGGACCAGGTTGCGCTCCTGACCGCGCACTATGACGTCAGGCGCGGCGAGCTCAGCACTGCGGCGAACGATCTGATTGGCGCGATCGACGCGCAGAAGAACGTCCTCACGCTCGAGGAGGCGCGCCGCCGGCTCGCGCAGCTCGAGCTCGACGTGAAGTCGCGTTCGGCCACCAACGAAGCGGGGCTGGCCGTCGTCCTCGAGCAGCGCAACAAGGCGCAGCTCTCGATGGATCGCGCCAAGTCGATCATCGACAGCCTCGTCGTCAAGGCGCCGTTCGACGGCGTCGTGTCCGCGAAAGAAAATCGCGATTCCGCCGGCGGATTCTTCTACGGACAAACGCTGCCGGAATACCGACAGGGCGACACGACGTTTGCCGGGCGCGCGATCGCGGACGTGATCGAGTCGGGCAAGATGGAAGTGCGCGCCAAGATCGACGAGACCGATCGAGACAACCTGCAGAGCGGTCAGAGCGCAACCGTCGAATCGGACTCGCTGCCGGGTCAGACGTTCAAGGCCACCGTCGGCGCGCTCAGCGGCCTCGCCTCGCGCGGCAACTTCTTCGAGACCACCGCCGTCCGTCAATTCGATGTGACGTTCACGTTCGCCAACCCGGATCCGCGGCTCCGCGCCGGCTCCACGGTGCGTCTGGTGATCGACGGCCGCGACATTCCCAACGCGCTGCAGGTGCCGCGTCAGGCGGTGTTCGAGAAGAACGGCAAGACATTCGTCTACGTCCGCAAAGGCGATCGCTTCGAGCGGCGCGACGTCAAGGTCACGAACAGCACGGAGAGCCGCGCCGCCGTCACGGGAGTGGACGATAGCGACGTGATTGCCCTGATCGATCCGGATGCCGCCGCTCAGCGCAATCGATCGTCGTCGAGTGGGCCGATGCCGGCCGCGTCGGGACCGGGCAAGTGAGCGTCGCGCGCACTCATCTCTGGTCGACGGATTTTCTCCCCGAGCTGCGCCTCGGGCTCGAGAACCTGCGCGCGCACAAGCTGCGATCGCTGCTCACGATGCTCGGCATGATCTTCGGCGTGGCCGCGGTCGTGGCCATGCTGTCGATCGGCGCCGGCGCGCAGCAGGAGGTGATGGCCTTCATCGAGCAGCTCGGCGTCCGCAACCTGATCGTCGAGGCGCGCGAGGCCGCCGACGAGCAGTCGCTGCAGAAGGTCCGCAAGCTGTCACCAGGCCTAACGTTCAAGGATCTCCGCGTCATCCAGGCGAATCTCGACAACATCAGCGCGGTCAGCGCGCGCAAACGTTTCACGCCGACGAAGCTGCTGCCGCGGCCGATAGGCGGCGACATGCCGACGGTGTACGGCGTCAGCCCGGCGTACACGATCATTGGCAACCTGCGCGTCGCGTCGGGACGCTTCTTCACGGCCGCGGAGGGATCCGCCGCGGCCCCGGTCGCGGTGCTGGGCGAAGCCGCTGCGGCGACGCTGTTCGGCGCCGACGATCCCGTCGGACAGTACGTCAAGGTCAACGAGCAGTGGTTCCAGGTGATTGGCGTCGCCGGGCCGCAGCTCACCGTGCAGTCGGACGTCGCCGGCCTGCCGGCGCAGGATCGCAACAATCTGATCTACGTCCCGCTGCCGTCCTCGGTGTTCCGGCTCGAGGACGGACAGAGCTGGAGGAAGGACGAGATCGACGGCGTCTACCTGCAGATGAAGACCGGCGCCGACATTCCGGCGGCCGCGGCGCTCCTGCGCGGCATCCTCGACGTCGCGCACCGCGGCGCTGGCGACTTCACGATCGTGTCGCCCGCCGAGCTGCTCGCCGAGCAGCGCCGGACGCAGCGCATCTTCGAGATGGTCATGGTCGCGATTGCGTCGATCTCGCTGCTGGTCGGCGGCATCGGGATCATGAACATCATGCTGGCGAGCGTCCTCGAGCGGACGCGCGAGATTGGCGTCCGCCGCGCCATCGGTGCGCGTCAGCGTGACGTCGTCCGTCAGTTCCTGATCGAGACGACGATCATTTCGCTGACCGGCGGGTTCGTCGGAATCATGCTCGGCGTCGGATTGTCGCAGCTGATTGGCGTGCTCGCCGGCTGGTCGACGATCGTCACCACCTCGTCGATCGTGCTCGCGTTCGGCGTGTCGGTCGCCATCGGGATCGTCTTCGGACTCTATCCCGCCGTTCGCGCCTCACGCCTCGATCCGGTCAAGGCCCTGCACTACGAGTAGAGGCCACGTTTTCGGCACGAAGCTCACGATGACACGAAGCACACGAAGAACCATCCAATAGGGTTCATCGTGCTCTTCGAAGCATCGTGGGTCATCGTGTTGAAGATCGTCACCGCGCCGCGACGCGCCTGGCGTACTCGCGCGCGCCGTCCGCGTCCGTCGTGATTACCGGGACGCCCCACACGACACGCCCAGGGACGCCGTCGATTGCGTCGGCGCTCAACACGACACGCCATGCGATTCGATCGGGCCGGTAGAATAAGCTCCATTTCCAGCCGGCGTAGGGCGAGAGGTCGACGTCGAGGCTGGTCCAGTCGCGGCGATCGGCGGTCAGCCTCGCACGGGCCCGCTCCTCGTACACGCGATCGTCGCTGATGCCGACGCGCACGCGCGCGCTGGCGGGTCCGTCGAGGGCGACGAGCGTGTGAAAAACACCGCGACGCGGCAGCCGCAGCTGCCAGACAATGCGTCCGGGCACCGGGCTCGAAATGCCTGGATGCGGCGTGGACGATGCGGTGTGAAGGACGAGAGCGTAACCGGCGGTCGGACTCGTCTCGGCGCGGTCGAAGTCCTGGATGAAATCTACGGCAGGTACGGAGGGCGGTGAGGATGCAGCGCCGTGGCAGCCTGAGCATGCGAGGACACACAACAGGATGCACGGGGTGATTCGGGGCATGGCGCTGGGGCTCGTCGCGATCTTTCTCGCATCGATCGCGCGATTCTACCATCCGACCACCGGCTTCACGGCGCTGATCGCCTTTCCTCGGGGCAACCGCTCGGAGGCCCCGGCGCTCCAGGCGATCCCGCATGAAACCGTTCCGCCCTGGGGGAGCTACGATGGCCAGTTCTACGCGCAGCGCGCGCTCGATCCGCTGTTGCGCGATCCGCGCGTCGATCGAGCCATGGATCTCGCGCCGTATCGCGCGCGAAGAATTCTCTTCAGCTGGACGGCGTACGGATTGGGCCTCGGCCGTCCGGCATGGATCCTCCAGGCGTTCGCCTTGCAGAACGTCGCGAGCTGGCTCCTGCTCGCCTTTCTCCTGACACGCTGGCTGCCGCTGCGATCGGCCCGCGATCTGGCGGTGTGGACGGCTTGTCTCTTTTCGCACGGGCTGCTCTGGTCCGTCCGCTTCGCGCTGCTCGACGGACCGAGTCTCGTCCTGACGGTGCTCGTCGTCGTTGCCGCGGAACGTGAGCGATGGATGCTGTCAGCCGCGCTCGCCGGCATCAACGGTCTCGCGCGCGAGACGAACGTCCTCGGGGTTCTCGCACAGAAGTGGCCGGCCGGCGTTCGTGACTGGCTCCGGCTTGCGGGCGCGGCCCTTCTTGTCGCTCTGCCGCTGCTGATCTGGGAGGATTATCTCTACTCGATCTATCGATCCACGATCTTCGCGGGCACCGATCAATTGACGGTGCCCGGATCCGCGATGGTCGCGACGATCCGTCGGGTCCTGGCGGCGAGCGCGTCGGCGGGCGTCTTCTCGGCGAGCCTGCTCCAGCTCGCGCTGCTGGTCTCGCTCATCGTGCAGGCGATCTATCTGATCGTCCGGCCGGCGCCACGGCTGCCCTGGTGGCGAATCGCCGCCGGCTACATCCTGCTGATGCTGGTCATGGATCCGATCCTCTGGTCGCCGACGACCGGCGCGATCACGCGCGTGCTGCTGCCGCTGACGTTCGCGTTCAACATCCTGCTGACGCGCGAGCAGCCGTCGCCGCGCTTCTGGGCGCTGTTCGTTGCCGGCAACCTGCATCTGCTCTCGTCGACGCGAGTCCTGTGGTGATGGGCGTATCCGTCAAGTACGTCTCACACCCCAGAATAATTGTCTTATCGAAATCTGCTTAACTCGTTGCCTCCTGTGAAATATTCTTCCGGAGTTGGGACCGGCACGAAAATCCATGAGACAGGCTCTGCAGAAGGAGTCCAGATGATGATGCGGGCGGCAATGGTGACGGCGATGTGCCTCGGGGTGGCGTATACGCAGACGGGGACGGCGCAGGCGCCGCAGACGCCGGCGTCGGGGCAGGCGGCTCAGGCGCCGGCCGCGGGTCAGCCGTCGGTGCCTGCGTCCACGTGCCCGGAGATGGCGACTGCGCTCGGCAGGATGATCCAGCAGGACGCGCGGCTGCGCGACTGGCCGCAGCTCGGACGCTATCGGGCAGACAACGCCAGTCTCAAGCCGCCCGCCTCGGGTGAAAACCGCGTGGTCTTCATGGGCGACTCCATCACCGATTTGTGGCAGCAGCCGCGCTTCGGCGGGTTCTTCCCGGGCAAGCCGTACATCGATCGCGGCATCAGCGCCCAGACGACGCCGCAGATGCTCATCCGATTCCGGCCCGACGTGATCGACCTCAAGCCCAAGGCGGTCGTCATCCTCGCGGGCACGAACGACATCGCCGGCAACACCGGCCCGATGACGAACGAAGAGATTCAGGCGAACCTCACGTCCATGAGCGAGCTCGCGCACGCCAACAACATCAAGGTCGTGTTCGCCAGCGTCATGCCGGTGAGCGCGTATCACGTCGCCACGCCGACCGGCGTTCCACAGACCACCCAGCGGCCGATGACCAGGATCAAGGCGCTGAACGACTGGATGAAGTCGTATGCGGCGGCGCACCAGGATGTCTATCTCGACTACTTCTCGGCGATGGTCGACCCGTCCGGCGTGATGCGCGAGGACCTGACGGCGGACGACCTCCACCCGAACGCGAAAGGCTACGCGATCATGGCGCCGCTCGCCGAGGCGGCGATCGCCAGCGCGCTGAAATGATCCGCACGGCCCTCCTCGCCCTGCTCGCGACCGGCCTCGTCGGCCAGGCGCCCGCACGCCGGCCGGCGGCGCCCGCGCCGTTCAAGACGACGCTCACCGCCGCGCAGATGGCGAACAAGCAGGCGGTCGTCGAGACGTCTGCGGGCACGTTCGTCATCGATCTTCGTCCGGATCTCGCCCCGAATCACGTCGGCTACTTCATGAAGCTCGCCGGCGAAGGAGCCTACTCGGGCACGACGTTCCATCGAGTGATCAAAAACGGCATCGTCCAGGGCGGCGATCCCTTGTCGAAGGATCCCGCCAAGAAGAGCCAGTACGGGACCGGTGGTCTCGGCGTGCTCAAGGCCGAGATCAGCAACGACCCATTCACTGCCGGCGCCGTCGCCGCCGTGATCCGTCCGAAGGACCCGGACAGCGCGGGCGCGCAGTTCTTCGTCTGCGTCACCGATCAGCCGTCGCTGGCGGGGCAGTACACGATATTCGGACGGGTCAGTGAAGGATTGGAGGTCGTCCGGAAGATCTCGGAGACGCCCGCCGACGACAAAGGGGTCGCCACCGACCGCATCGAGATCACGTCGGTCACCATTCGCAACGTGCCGCCGCCGGAGCCGCTCGCGTTCTCGACCGAGACCGTCGAGCAGCTCGCGCAATATCGCGCCGTGCTCGAGACCTCGATGGGCAACATCACCGTCGGCTTCTTTCCCGACCAGGCGCCCGAGCACGTCCGCACGTTCCTCCGGCTCGCGCAGGCCGGAGTCTTCGACGGCACGTCGTTCCATCGGGTCGTCCCCGGCTTCGTCGTCCAGACGGGATACCTGAGCACGCGCGGTCCGCTCACGCAGAAGCAGCAGGCGCTGGTCCACAATCTGCAGCCGGAGTTCAACGACACGAAACACGTGAAGGGGATTCTGTCGATGGCGCGTGGCGACGATCCGGCGAGCGCGACGACGTCGTTTTTCATCGTCATTGGCGACACTGCGCCGTCGCTCGATAACAAGTACACCGTCTTCGGGCACGTCCTCGAAGGGCTCGACGTGCTGGAGAGGATTGCGCAGGCGCCGTTGAACGGCGAGGCGCCGGTCACGCGCATCGACTTGGCGCACGTTCGGACCGTCGCACCGTCACGATAGCTCGTGCGTAACGATCAGGGCCCCGGTCGCGCTTCTGAGAGATAATGACCAATCACCCCGGCCGGCGAGCGGAAACACAGCCGGTACCGGCGAGGAAGGAACAGTTGTAACGGTTTGGCAGACACACGGTTAAAAATCGCAGTTTTCATCGATTTCGACAACATCGAGATCGGCGTCAAGAGCACGCTCAACGCGCAGTTCGACATCGGCGTAGTCCTGGAGGCGCTCAAGGAGCGCGGGGACGTCGTATCCAAGACGGCCTATGGTGACTGGACGCGGGCCGGCGACTACAGCCGCTCGCTCACGCAGCACGCGACGAAGCTCGTTCAGCGCAACCTCACGCCCGGTGGCGACAAGAACGGCGCGGACATCAACCTGGCGCTCGACGCGCTCGAGATGGCGTTCACGCACCCGCACATCAACGCCTACGTGATCGTCGGCGGCGACAGCGACTTCATCTCGCTCGTCGAGAAGTTGAAGCAGTACGACAAGCAGATCTTCATCGTCGGCGGCCGCGCGTTCACGAGCGTCGTGATGCAGCGCAACTGCCACGAGTTCATCGCCTACGAGAACCTGACCGGCGGCCGGCGCGGCGATCGCGGACGGCCGAGTGGTCCGTCGACGCCGTCGTCGTCGGTCGAGCAGGTGATGCCGCTCGTGCGGCGCGCGCTGAAAGTGCTGAGCGATCGCGAGGTCTCGCCGCAGCTTGGCTTGCTGAAGAGCACGCTGCTGCAGCTCGACTCGACGTTCTCGGAGAGAACCTACGGCGTTGGCAGCTTCCGCGATTTCGCGCAGAAGCTCGCCGCGGCCGGCTACGTCACGCTGCGCGAGAACGGACGGAACGTCCTGGTCGAGCTCCGGGAGGACGGACCGTCGCCTCATCAGTCCCATCAGCCCGCGCATCACCAGTCCGCGCAGGATGCGTCGGTGGATCGGCCACAGCAGCCGCCGCGTGAGAGCGCGCCGGCAGTCGAGCCTCGGCTGGCCGACGGGATTCGCGAGGTCCGTCGCCTGTTCCAGGCGGCGCAGAATCCGCCGCGGTGGCCGATGTACGTCCGTCAGGTGAAGCAGTTCCTGCGCGCGGTCGATCCGTCGTTCGACGAACGACGCTACGGCTTCGCCAGCCTCAACGATCTCCTGCGCGCCTGTCAGAAAGATGGGCTCTTCCGCATGGAGCGCGATCGTCAGGGCGTGATGCGGTTCTTCCAGGGCAACGTGATGAAGCCAGTGGAAGGCGAGCCGATCGACGCGCCGGAGCCGATCGAGGTCGTCGCACCGGAGCCGGGTGCCCCGGCGGTCGAAGCACGCGACTCGGACGTCGTCGACGGCGACGTGCTGCAGGACGTCGACACTCCGCCGGTCATCGATGTGGAGGAGCGAGCGACCGAACCGGCGCAGCCGGAGGGCGAGCCCGACACTGAGGCCGCGCCGAAGGGACGCCGGCGTCGCGCGGCAAAGCCCGCCAGCGCGTCGAAGCCGCCGAAGGAGAAGAAGCCGGCGCGTCCGCGCGCGCCGCGCCGCAAGGCTCCCGCCGAAGTCGGCGCGTAGTCACTGATAACGATCTGGCACTAAGACCACTAAGACCACTAAGATTACCAAGAATTCTCAAGGAATACCCTTGGTGGCCTTGGTGATCTTGGTGGTCTTTGTGCAATGCCCGTGATCGTCGATTCAGAAGGGCAGCAATGGATCGCCCGTCATCGCCGGTGCCGACGGATCCTCGAGGTTGTGCACGCTGACGCCGAGCAGTCTGACCGGCCGTCGTGCCGCCTCGGTTCGATCGAGGAGCGCGATCGCGCGCTCCGCGATTCGATCCGCATGCCTCGTCGCCGGTGATTCCGAGTGGCTGCGCGTGATCGTCGTGAAGTCGTCGTAGCGCACCTTGATCGTCACCGTCCGGCAGACCAGATCCTTGCGCGCGAGCCACTCGGCCGCGTTCCGCGCCATCTCGTCGACCTCCTGCTTCATCTCGTTGATGTCGGTCAGATCCTCGGTGAAGGTGTTCTCGCTGCCGCAGGACTTCGTGGCGCGGTGCGGTTCGACGGCTCGCTCGTCGACGCCGTCGGCGAGTCGCCGCAACCAGTCTGCCTGGCTGCCCACCGCTTCGCGCAGCACGTTGAGATCGGCCGATCGGACGTCGACCAGGCGCTCGATGCCCCGGTCGCGAAGACGTTGCGCCGTGACCGGTCCGACACCCCACAGCGCGTCCACCGGCAGCCGCTGCAGGAACTGCTCGACTCGCTCGGGAGGGATCACCGTCAACCCGTCCGGCTTCTTCCACGCCGACGCGATCTTCGCGAGGAACTTGTTCGGCGCGACACCGGCAGACGCGGTCAGGCCCGTCGCCTCCCGGATTGCCGCCTTGAGCCGCTGCGCGACGACGCGTCCCAGCGGTTCACCCCACGAGTTTTCGGTCACATCCAGGTATGCTTCATCGAGCGACAGCGGCTCGACGAGCGGCGTGACCGCACGGAAGATCGCGAACACGGCCTGGGACGCTGCGCGGTACCGCTGAAAGTCCGGGCGAACGATGATGAGATCGGGGCACAGCCGGACGGCGCGAGCCATCGGGATCGCGGAACGGACGCCGAAGGCGCGCGCCTCGTAGCTCGCGGCGGCGACAACGCCGCGTTTGTCCGGATCGCCGCCGACCGCGACCGGACGTCCACGCAGCGCCGGCTTGTCGCGCTGCTCAACGGACGCATAGAAGGCGTCCATATCGATGTGCAGGATGCGGCGCATGACAACGGGAACGACCGCCATTTTTTCAGAAAAGACCGCTCTTTTCCTCTTTGCGCTCGTAGCGGGTGTCGGCCTGATAGCCGGCGCCCAGGCTCCGCCGCAACCGGCGTCCGCCGCGGCCGCCATGTCGTGGCGGCTCGTCGGGCCGTTCCGCGGTGGACGCGTCCTCGCGGTGGCAGGCGTGCCTGGCCAGCCGCACACCTACTACTTCGGCGCCGCCGGCGGCGGCGTGTGGAAAACCACTGACGGCGGTCTCGTGTGGGCGCCGCTCTTCGACGCGCAGAGCGTGCAGTCGATCGGGGCGCTTGCCGTCGCGCCCTCCAATCCGGACGTCATCTACGCGGGAACCGGCGAAGCCGACTGGCGATCCGATCTGTCGAGCGGCAATGGCATGTATCGATCGTCCGACGCCGGGCGCACGTGGCAGCACCTCGGCCTCGACGAGACACGTCACATCGCGCGCATCAGCATCGACCCTGCCAATCCCGACGTCGTCCTCGTTGCCGCCATGGGACACGCGTACGCGGCCAACGCCGACCGCGGTGTCTACCGGACGAGCGACGGCGGCCGCACCTGGCAGAAAGTCCTCTTCACATCTCCCGATGTCGGCGCGATCGACGTCGTCCGGCAGCCGTCGGATCCGCGGACTGTTTACGCGGCGCTATGGAGCGCGAGACGGACGCCGTGGAGCCGCTATCCCCCGGTCCAGGGTCCGGGCGGCGGCATCTACAAATCCCTCGACGGCGGCGCCACGTGGACGAAGCTGTCCAGCCCAGGGCTCCCGTCCGCGATCGAGGGCCGCATCGGGCTCGCCGTCGGCTACGGCTCGCAGGGCTCGCGTGTCTACGCGTTGATCGAGGCGGACAAAGCCGGAATGTATCGATCGGACGATGCGGGCGCGCACTGGGACCTCGTCAGCAGCGAGCCCAGAATCACGGGTCGCGCGTGGTACTTCGCCGAAGTCATCGTCGATCCGAAAAACGCCGACATCGTCTACGCCCCCAACGTCGGGCTGAACCGATCGACGGACGGTGGACGCACGTGGACGCCGATCAAGGGTGCGCCCGGCGGTGACGACTATCACGCGTTATGGATCGATCCGTCCGACTCGAGCCGCATGATTACCGGCGTCGATCAGGGGGCGACGATCAGCGTCGACGCGGGTGCGACGTGGAGCTCGTGGTACAACCAGCCGACCGCGCAGTTCTACCACGTCGCGGCCGACAACGGCTTTCCCTATCGCATCTACGGAGCGCAGCAGGACAGCGGCACCGTTGGCATCACGAGCCGCGGCAACTACGGCGCGATCACGCCGAGCGACTGGGAAACGGTTGGCGGCGGCGAGAGCGGCTACATCGTCCCGGATCCCGACGACCCGAATGTCGTGATCGGCGGCAATACGAATGGCGGTCTGTTCCGGTTCGTGCGCAGCACTGGTCAGTCGCACGAGATCGTCCCGCGGGTGGCAGCGGATTTCGGAGCGAACCGGCGCGATGCCACTTACCGCTACACGTGGACGTCTCCGATCGCGTTCTCCGTCACCAAGCCGCGCGCGATCTTCTTCGGCTCGCAGTACCTTCTGAAGAGTACCGATCAAGGGCAGACCTGGTCACGAACCAGCGCCGATCTCTCACGACACGGCGGCGACGTCACAACCGTTGCTTCCGGCGGCGCGATGGTTCAGAAACTGGCGGCGGCCGAGGCGGTCGGCGTCGTCTACACGGTCGCGCCGTCCACGCTCAGTCCCGGACTGATCTGGGCGGGCACGGACGACGGCCAGATCCACGTGACGCGTGACGACGGGTCGACCTGGCAGAACGTAACGCCGCCCACGCTTACGGCCTGGAGCAAAGTGAGCATGCTCGAGGCGTCCCCGCATGACGCCGCCACGGCTTACGCCGCTATTGATCGTCATCGCCTCGACGACTACACACCGCATATCCTGGTCACTCACGACGAGGGAAAGACCTGGGCTGAGATCGCGAAGGGCATACCCGACGGCACGTTCGTTCGCGCCGTGCGTGAAGATCCGGTTCGGAAGGGGCTGCTCTTTGCCGGCACGGAAGCCGGCGTGTACGTTTCCGACGATGCGGGGCAGCACTGGGAATCGCTGCAGCTCAACCTGCCTCGGGCGCCAATCCACGACCTCGTCGTTCACGACAACGACCTGATCGTCGCGACGCACGGCCGGTCGTTCTGGGTGCTCGACGATCTCTCGCCGCTACGGCAAGTGGACGGTGACGACCCCGGCGGCACGCGTCTGCTGAAACCGTCGACCACGATTAGAGTCCGTCGCAGTGTGAACACCGATACGCCTCTTCCGCCCGAGACGCCGATGGGTCAGAACCCGCCAGACGGCGCCGTCATCGACTATCGTCTCGACGCGGAGCCTGCAGGCGAGGTCTCGCTGGAAATCCTGGATGCCTCCGGTGCGCTCGTGCGCCGCTTCTCGACCAGAGATCCGCAGCCGCCGGCTGCAGGTCCCACCCAGTTTCCCGAGTACTGGCTCGCGCGGCCGAAGACGCTGCCTGCGCATCGCGGCATGAACCGGTTCGTGTGGGACCTGCGCTATCCCACCCCTCGCGCCCTGCGCCCGGAGTTCACGATTGCGGCGCTGCCGGGCGGGACGCCGGCGCTGCCTGAAGGGCCGCAGGTCATCCCGGGCACTTACACCGTCAAGCTGACGGTCAACGGGCAATCGTCAACGCAACCATTGACGGTGAAAATGGATTCGCGTGTGACGACGTCGATGGACGACCTGACGCGACTCTTCGATCTCGAGCGCAGGATCGCGCAGGCGATAGACGATGCCGCACAAGCGATCGAGAAGGTGAGGGCGAGCCAGGCGTCCGGTCAATCGGCGACGCCAGTGGAGGGTGCACTGGTCCGGTTGAACGAGGGGCTCGCCGATTTGCTGTCCGGTGTCGATACGGGTGACGTGGCGCCGACGACGGCCGCGAGCCAGGCGTTCGCCGATTTCCGCAAAGAGCTCGATCAGCGGATGACGGAGGCGTCGGCACCGCGGAAGTGATCGCGGCGTTGTAAGGTGAAGCAATGATGATGGTCGTCGGCCTGCTCGTGGCATTCATCGGCGCCCGCAGTGTGCCTGCGGACAGCGCCTATCAGAAATCGATCGAAAAGCATCGCGCCGAGCGCCTCGCCGAGTTGCGCGCTCCCGACGGATGGCTCGCGGTCGCGGGGCTGTTCTGGCTCAAAGAGGGCGCCAACAGCGCAGGCAACGAAGGGTCGAGCGTCGTGCACCTGCCGTCGCGCGCGCCGGCGCGTCTCGGATCGTTCGAGCTGCAGCAGGGCCGCGTGCGGTTCGTCGCCGAGCGGAACGCGAAGGTCACCGCGCAGGGGCAGCCGGTATCGGAGTTCGCCTTCGATCCGGAGAAAGGGGAGAAGTCCGCGATCGCGTCCGGCGATTTGGTGATGTTCATCATCAAGCGCGGCGATCGCTACGGTGTGCGTTTGCTTGATCCGCAGTCGTCCGCGCGGGTCACCTTCAAGGGGTTGACCTACTTTCCACTTCAGAGCGTCTACCGCTTCGACGCCACGTTCGTCCCGTACGACACGCCGAAGAAAGTGCCGGTGCCGAATGTGCTCGGCCAGACAGTGGAGATGGAGAGCCCGGGTTACGTCACCTTCACGCTGCACGGCCGCGAGCTGCGTCTCGAACCGGTGTACGAGACCTCGAAACACCAGGATCTGTTCTTCATCTTCAGCGACCTGACCAACCGTCACGAGACGTATCCCGCTGGCCGCTTTCTCCATTCGCCGCTGCCCAAGAACGGCCACGTCGATCTCGACTTCAACAAGGCCTACAACCCGCCCTGCGCGTTCACTGACTTCGCAACCTGCCCGCTGCCCACCAAAGCCAATCAGCTGCAGGTGCGGATCGAAGCGGGAGAATTGCGTGTGGCGGGACACTGACCGTCACGCAATCATCACTAAGCCCACCACGCCCACCAAGGGCACCAAGAATCCTTTGTAAAGGTTCTTAGTGGGCTTGGTGTGCTTGGTGGTCTTAGTGCGGTAAACGTAGTTCGCCTCAGCTGATATCCTTCCAAACCATGGAATATGTCCGGCTCGGATCTTCTGGGTTGAAAGTCTCCCGCCTCTGTCTCGGCGCCATGACCTACGGCGATCCGAAGTGGCGGGCGTGGGTGCTTCCCGAGGACGCCGGCCGGCCCTTCATCAAGCGGGCGCTCGAGCACGGCATCAACTTCTTCGACACTGCCGACATGTATTCGCTGGGCGCGAGCGAAGAAGTGCTGGGGCGGGCCTTGCGCGACTTCGGGCAGCGCGACAACGTCGTCGTCGCCACCAAAGTGTTCAGCCCGATGAGCGACGATCCGAACGATCGCGGCCTGTCGCGGAAGCACATCATGCGGTCGATCGACCGGTCGCTGAAGCGGCTGCAGACCGATTACGTCGACCTCTACCAGATCCATCGGTGGGATCCCGAGACGCCGATCGAAGAGACGCTCCTGGCGCTCCACGACGTCGTGCGCAGCGGCAAGGCGCGCTACATCGGCGCGTCCAGCATGTATGCGTGGCAGTTCGCACGGGCGCTGTATCTCGCCGATCAGCATGGGTGGACGCGCTTCGTGTCGATGCAGAATCACTACAACCTCGTCTACCGAGAGGAAGAGCGCGAGATGCTGCCGCTCTGCCGCCACGAGGGGATCGGCGTGATTCCGTGGAGTCCGCTCGCCCGCGGGTTTCTCACCGGCAACCGCCAGCGCGGCGGGGCGGCTCCGCCGACGAAGCGCGAAGAGACAGACAACATCGCGCACAAGCTGTACTACTCGGACGCCGACTACGACGTCGCGGAACGGGTCGCCGACGTCGCGCGCGACCGTGGTGTCACACCGGCGCAGATCGCGCTCGCCTGGCTGCTGCGCCAACCCGGCGTGACCGCGCCGATCGTCGGCGCCAGCAAGCCCGACCATCTCGAACAGGCGGTCGCCGCCTTGAGCGTCACGCTGTCCGACGAGGACGTCCGGCGGCTCGAGGAACCGTACGTGCCGCACCAGGTGATGATGTAGACATGCGCCGATTTCTCGCTTGCTTTCTCGTTGCTTTCATCCTGCCGGTCGTCGCGTACGCGCAGTCGGGGACGCTGGTGGTCGTCGGCGGCGGCAACACCGGCCCGGACATCGTCTCGAAGGCCCTCGAGCTCGCCGGCGGCCGGAACGCGATCGTCGCGGTGCTGCCGCAGTCGTCGGAGGAGAAGGACGCCGGCGACGACTCGGTGAAGATGTGGCGCGACGCCGGCGCGCGTTCGGCCAACAAGGTGACGTTCGCGGATCGCGCCGCGGCGCAGGCGGCGCTGGAACGCGCGACGCTGATCTGGATGCCCGGCGGCGATCAGAATCGCTTCATGAAGGCCATCGACGGCACCGGACTCGACGACGTGATCCGCGCGCGCTATCGGGCCGGCGCGGTCGTCGGCGGGACCAGCGCGGGGGCCGCGATCATCTCCGAGGCGATGATCACCGGCGACGCGGATCTTCAGTCGCTGACCTCACAGAAGACGGTGATCGCCAAAGGGCTGGGCCTGTGGCCTGAAGTGATCGTCGATCAGCATTTCCTGCGGCGTCAGCGCGGCAATCGTCTGATCAGCGCGGTCATCGATCATCCGACGCTCGTCGGCGTCGGCATCGACGAGTCCACCGCCGTCGTCGTCCACGACGGATCCTTCGACGTCATCGGCAAGAGCTCGGTCGTGGTGGTCGATCCACGCGGCGCCAAAGTCGAGACGCCCAGCGACACCGGCCACGTCGCCGCGCGCGACCTCAAAGTGAGCGTTCTGCACGCCGGGATGTCGTATTCGCTGAAGTAGGTGTCAGTTTCCAGCTTCCAGCTTCCAGCTTCCAGCTGATAGCTCTATCGGACATTTAGGTCGCGTTTTTTCATGGCGCGGACATTTTTGTCGCGCCAGCGAACCGCTCGCGATCGCACTGCTATAACGCCTCTAGCTCGGATTCGATCCCCTGCGCCATGGTCCGGAGTGTTCGGTACGCGCGCCCGAGGGCGCGGCGGCCGGCGGTGTCCATCAGGTAGTGCTTCCGGCGGCGGCCCCCGCGCTCGTGCGACGGGATGCCGACGTACGAGCTCACCATCTGCTTGGCCTCGAGACGGCCAAGCGTCATGTAGAGTGTGCCGATTGCGACCTCTCGGCCGGTGCGCTCGCGAATGTCGCGCAGGATCGAGGCGCCGTACGCCCCGTTGCCGAGCCGAAGGAGGGCGAGCAGCACCAGCAGTTCGAACTCGCCGAGGACCGGGGCGTAGTAGTCATTAATATGTATCACAATGTTAAGCATATGACGTGCGATACTAGAGGTCGAGCGCGTTTTGTGCTTGCGGCGAACACGCGCGTTCCGCATAATCCAACGCTTCGCGCCAGGCGGCGACGGGTTGCCCGGCATCGCGCGTGACAGAAAGGACAATCGACAATGGGCTCCGCATCATCGAGTGAAGCGATCCGGGGAATCAACGAATGGGGAATCGCGGGCCGCGGCGCAACGCCGGCGGCGGCCGCGCAGAAGAAAATGACCGAGGAATACGGATCGCTCACGTTCAACGAAGAAGTCCAGCGCGCGCGGCTGCCCAAGGAAGCCTTCCGTGCTCTCCGCCGCTCCATCGCGCTGGGCGAGGCGCTCGATCCGTCGATTGCCGACACCGTCGCCAGCGCACTGAAGGACTGGGCGGTTGAACACGGCGCCACGCACTACACCCATTGGTTCCAGCCGATGACCGGCATCACCGCCGAGAAGCACGACTCCTTCTTGAACCCGACGCCCGACGGACGCGCCGTCGCCGAGTTCGGCGGCAAGGAGCTGGTGAGAGGAGAGCCCGACGCTTCGAGCTTCCCGTCCGGAGGCATGCGCTCGACGTTCGAGGCACGCGGCTACACCGCCTGGGATCCGACCAGCCCGCCGTGGCTGCTCGTCACCCCGCAGGGGACGACGCTCGTCATCCCGACCGCCTTCGTGAGCTGGACCGGCGAGGCACTCGATAAGAAAACGCCGCTCCTGCGCTCGATGGAAGGCCTCTCGAAGCAGGCCGTTCGCATCTTGAAGCTGTTCGGATCGAAAGCCCAGCGCGTCGTCACGACGTGCGGTCCCGAGCAGGAGTACTTCCTGATCGATCGCCGCTTCTATTTCAGCCGCCCCGACCTGATCAACGCCGGCCGCACGCTGTTCGGCGCGCGCCCGCCGAAGGGGCAGGAGATGGAGGACCACTACTTCGGGTCGATTCCCGATCGTGTCCTCGCCTTCATGATGGAGGTCGAGCGCGAGCTCTATAAAGTCGGCGTGCCGGTGAAGACGCGGCACAACGAGGTCGCTCCCAGCCAGTACGAGGTCGCGCCGATCTTCGAGAACGCCAACGTCGCCACCGATCATCAGATGATGACGATGGAGATGATGCGGCGGATGGCGCCGAAGTACGGCCTCGCCTGCCTGCTCCACGAGAAGCCGTTCGCGGGCGTCAACGGCTCCGGCAAGCACTTGAACTGGAGCATGAGCGACGACCTGGGCAACAACCTGCTGAACCCGGGCGACACGCCGCACGACAATATCCAGTTCCTCGTGTTCTGCGCCGCCGTGCTGCGCGCCGTGAACAAGTTCCAGGGCCTGCTGCGCTGGAGCATCGCGAGCGCCGGCAACGATCACCGGCTCGGCGCGAACGAAGCGCCGCCCGCGATCATCTCGGTGTTCCTCGGCGACCAGCTGACCGACATCTTCCAGCAGATCGAAAAGGCGGGCAGCGCGAAGAGCACCAAGTCCGGCGGCATTCTCGACACCGGCGTCTCCGTGCTGCCGAAGCTGCCGCGCGACGCGGGTGACCGCAACCGTACCAGCCCGTTCGCTTTCACCGGCAACAAGTTCGAGTTCCGCGCGGTCTCGGCCAATCAGAGCATCGCGCTGCCGAACGTCGCGTTGAACGTCGCGGTGGCCGAATCGCTCGACTACTGCGCGACCGAACTGGAGAAGGGCCTGAAAGAGGGGAAGAAGCTCCAGGTGGCCGTGAAGAACCTGCTGACGAAGCTGATCAAGGAGAACAAGCAGATCATCTTCAACGGCAACAACTACTCGGACGAGTGGCAGAAGGACGCCGCCAAGCGCGGGTTGCTCAACCATCGCACCTCGGTCGATGCCTTCGGTGAGATCCTCAAGTCCGACGTCATCAAGGCCTTCGAAAAATACGGCGTGCTCAACGAGCGCGAGCTCAAGGCGCGCTACGAGGTCGCGCTCGAGCAGTACAACAAGACCATCAACATCGAAGCGCAGCTGATGGTGCTGATGGCGAACCGCTACATCCTGCCGGCCGCCTATCGCTTCGAGGGCGAGCTGGCACAGAGCGTCGCCGCGATGAAGGCCGCGGGCGTCGTCTCGAAGGAAACCAAGAAGACGCTCGAGACGGTGACCAGGCTGACCGACGATGCCAAGGTGAACGTCGACAAGCTGCAGAACCTGCTCGAGCACGAGGCCAACGGCGACATCGTGAAGCACGCGAAGTACTTCCGCGACAAGGTCATCCCGTCGATGGACGCCCTCCGCGACGCCGGCGATTCGCTCGAAGGCATCGTGCCGCACGACGTCTGGCCGCTCCCGACCTATCGCGAAATGCTGTTCGTGAAGTAGCGAAGGGCGAAAACCGAGGACCCAAGACCGAGGACCGAAAACCGAAAACGGCTCAGCCGTTCCTCGGTGCTCGGTCCTCGGCATTTAGGGAGCCAACCCGTTCCCACTGAATCCCGTCAAACGGACGTGAATGGGGGTACGCGCATGACCGTGCGTCACGTCATCGGTTTGGGGAGTCTCTCGCTGCTGCTGGCTCTGCCGGCGGCCGGGCAGTCGCGTCGCATCGACCTCGAAGCGGCGGATTGTTCCCGGATGAACGTTCAGTTCGACGACCTGGATGTCGCTCACGCCGTTCAGCACGCCACCGTCCCGCTGTCGGCGGGCCGCCTCGACGTCGAGCCCGGGGCCAACGGCGGGGTCAGCTTCGAGCGCGGCACCGGGTCCAGCTACTCGGTCACCGCGTGCGTCGCGGCGGGTGCGACCACTCAGGCCGAGGCGCAGCAGACAGCGGACAGCGTCCGGCTGTCGATCGACGGCAGCCGCCTGCGCGTCCAGGCTCCCTCACGTACGCGCTCGCTGAGCGTGCAGCTCATCGTCGAAACACCGGCGGGCGCCGACGTCCGCGCCGCGACCACCAACGGTCCGATCGGGTTTCGCGATGTGAGCGGGAAGTTCGAGGCGCATGCGACCAACGGCCCGATCGGCCTGGGCAACGTGCGGGGGACGGTGCTGGCTCGCGCCCAGAACGGTCCGATCAGCGTCGACGGCAGCGCCGGAGACTTCGATCTCGAGACGTCGAATGGCCCGATTACGGTGAACCTGTCGGGGACGAAGTGGGACGGCCGCATGGACGCCCGCGCGACCAACGGGCCGCTCCAGGTGCGCGTCCCGAGCAACTACAGCTCCGGCGTCGAGGTCACCTCATCGTTCAACTCGCCGTGGACGTGCCGTCACGCCGCGTGCAGCGGCGGCAACCGAGACTGGGACGAGCGCTCGCGGACCATCCGCTTTGGTTCCGATCCCGTCGTCGTACGCATCTCGACCGTCAATGGCCCGGTGATGATCGACGACGGGCGGTAGCGTCGATTCGTGATAGTGTCCTGCCATCGGAACCAACCCGTTTACCGTTCTCACATTCTCAGAAGGATAAGGAGTTGCTCGTCGGAGAGCGATTCGTCTGGGCCCACCTCCCAAAGGCGGGCGGCGATGCGACGGCCGCGATGTTTCGGCTCTTTCCGCATTTGATCGTCCACGCCGACGATGCCGGCACAAACCAAAAACATGATTCCTTCACGGCATGTGCCGAGGCCCTGAAGGGAAAGCTGCTGGTGATGAACATCCGCCGGCTGCCCAGCTGGGTCATCAGCTACGGGCATCACATCGTCCGAGCGGGACTCTTCCCGGACTACGTGCCCCTCCCCATGCCATCACGGGAGGAGATGATCGAGAGCGTGGTGCCCGACACGACGCTGAACCACTTCCTGCAGGAGGGTCGCTTCCACATCGATCGCTGGATCCGGATGGAGCACCTGCGCGAGGACTTTCTGGGATTCATCGCGGAAATGACCGATGTGCGGCCGTCGCATCGGCAGACGCTCGCCGCATTTCCCCGTGTCAACGCCATGGATTACGACCACGAGGTCTCCAGGTGGCTCTCCCCGAGCGACGTGAAAGCGCTCTATCGCCGCAATCCGCTGTGGGCGGCGTGTGAGCAGGAGGCCTACGCCGGCTGGCGCCGTGTGCTGCGTCGCTGGTTTTGAAGTCTTCAGTCTTCAGCGATTCCTCTACGCCCGCGCGCGAATCAACGCCTTGATTTCTTCGAGGTGCGCCACCAGTTCGTGCTGGCGCATCGAGGTGCCGCTCGGCCGGCGGCCGTAGAACGCCAGGTTGCCGCCAGGCTGGAGAATCGCGCGGTCCACCGATTCGAGGGTCTCGAATCCCTGCCGATGCGCCGCGGCTTCGAGCTCCGCGAGCGTAATCAGCTCCGCATCGAGATTGTCCTTGAGCACGAGACCGTTTTCGATCAGCGTCGTCGCCTTGCCCTCGACCACGCGGTCGATTCGCTCGTGGTGGTAGAGAAATCGGACCACGAGGTAGTTGACCGACATCAACGCAAAAGCGCCAATGAGGCCGCCGGTGAGCGAATTGTCGTTGCCGATGATCGCGTTCTGCACCGTGTTCGACAGCGTGAGCAGCACGATCAGGTCGAACGGATTCAGCTGCGCGAGCTCCCGCTTCCCGAAGAGCCGCAGCAGTATCACCAGCGCTGCGTAGACGATCAGCGGCCGCAGCGCTTTCTCGAGCACCGGCACGCCAGGAATCACCAGATCCGACCAGATCATGTGCCCTCCAGACAGCTCTCTGAGCCGTACCGGAGAGTGTAGCCCGGGGTAGCCCGGGGTCAGGTCTTGGTTTGACCCCAAAGGGTGCCAGGTCTCGGCGTCATGGCACCAGCAGCTCGCCGCGGCCGACCAGGACGCTGCGGCCACCCACCCGTACCCGCGTAATCGACGTCCCATTACGCTCGATCGAGACATGCAGCTGGCTGGGGCGCTTCATCGCAGCCCCTTGCAGGCTGACGAAATGGCGAAGCTTCGCGTCCGGCAGCAGCGCGTTGGCGGCGAGATAGCATCCGAGCGGGCCGCTCGCGCCGCCCGTCGCCGGATCTTCGGGGATGCCGAAGCCAGGCGCGAGCATGCGCGAGTAGACGGTCTCGTCGCCCGCCGACCCGGCACGATCGAGCGTGAACAGGAAGGCCGGCATGTCGTCGATGCCGGCGCCGGTCAGAGCGGCGCGATACGCGGCGCGATTGACGTCCACCGCGTCGACCGCCGCCCGCGACGCGAGCTGCACGAAGATGAACGGCACGCCGCACGACACCACCTGCGGCGCGCTGCTCGCGATGTCGCTCTCACGGACGCCCAGCGCCGACGCGAGCGCGGCGCGATCGCCAATCCGCGTTCCAAACGTCGGCCCCGGCTGCGTCATCCACGCGAAGTCGAGCCCCGTCCCCTTCCATTCGAGCGCCACCGGCGTCGGACCGACGCCCAGACCAAACACGAACGCGGGCGAGCCCGCGGCGATCGTCCCTTCGATCGCCAGCGCAAACGTCGACCCGATCGTCGGGTGCCCCGCCATCGGCAGCTCCTCGCCCGGCGTGAAGATCCGAAGCCGCGCACTTGTGCCCAGCGCTTCGGGCGGGAACACGTACGTGCACTCGGAGAACGCCATCTCGCGCGTGATCCGCTGCATCTCGTCGTCCGACAAGCCCGCAGGTTCGGGAAACACCGCGAGCTGATTGCCCTCGAACGGCGTAGTGGTGAAGACGTCCAGGTGCAGGTAACGGTAGGTGCGCATTGGGGAGTGTGGTTCGTGCCCCGGCCGCCGCTGTACGGAGGTGACGGAGCGAACGGATCTCAAAACGGAGAAACGGATACAACCGAGACGAACGGAACTTCTGCAACATACCAGACCACACGGACCCATTTCGGGCCAATTTCACGATGGTCTATCTCTTGCTCGTCGACAGGCATGCTTTCGGACTTGTTGGGCCGGTCCGCACTCACGCGCGCAATCATCGGCTGCGCGGTCCGTGTTCACAGAGCACTTGGACCAGGTGTCTACGAAAACGTGTACTACGAGTACATGAAATACGAGCTCCGTTTCTCCGTTTTGAGATCCGTTCCCTCCGTCTCCTCCAAGCGAGAAACGGAACGCTAGCAACTTCCGGGTGTTATCCTCTCCTCTCCATGTCCAAACGCAAGAAACTCTCGAATGCCTCCCTCTTCGACGCGGCCGTCGATGTCGAGACGCCGCCGCCGGGTCCGACCGATGAGGCGGTGAGCCTGCACGAAGCGGCGCAGACGCGATATCTGAACTACGCGCTGTCGGTGATCACCTCGCGCGCGCTGCCCGACGTGCGCGACGGGCTCAAGCCGGTGCAGCGGCGGATCCTGTTCACGATGTGGCAGCAGAACCTGACCGCCGACACCAAGCATCGCAAGTGCGCGAAGGTGGTCGGCGACGTCATGGGCAGCTATCACCCGCACGGTGACGCGGCGCTGTACGAGACGCTCGTGCGCATGGCGCAGTCGTTCTCGCTGCGCTATCCGCTCGTCGACGGCTCCGGGAACTTCGGATCGCTCGACGGCGATAGCGCCGCCGCGATGCGCTACACCGAGTGCCGCCTCGCGCGCATCAGCGACGAGCTGCTGACCGAGATCGATCAATCGACGGTGCCGTTCCGTCCGAACTACGACGGCACCAAGACGGAGCCGGTCGTCCTCCCGTCGCGGGTGCCGAACCTGCTGATCAACGGTGCGACCGGCATCGCCGTCGGCATGGCGACCAACATCCCACCGCACAACCTCTCCGAGATCTGTACGGCGCTGGTGAAGCTTCTCGACAATCCGGATTTGAGCAGCGTCCAGTTGTGCCGCTACGTGAAGGGGCCGGACTTTCCGACGGGCGGCCAGATCCTGAACACACCGGAGGAGCTGAAGGACATTTACAAGACCGGCTCGGGCGCGATTCGTTTGCGCGCGACGTGGGAGGAAGGTCCATCGACACGCGGATCGAAAACGATCTACATCACGAGCATTCCATACACGGTCAACAAGTCCGTGCTCGTCGAGCGGATCGCCGAGGTCGCGCTGAGCCGCAAGCTGCCGCCGCTGCTCGACGTGAAGGACATCTCGACCGAAGACGTTCGCATCGCACTCGAGCTGAAACGGGATGCCGACGAGAAGATGGTCATGGCGTATCTGTTCCGCCACACGCCGCTCCAGACCAACTTCATCGTCAACCTCACCTGCCTGATCCCGACCGAGAACGTCGAGGTCGGCCGCCCCGAACGGCTCGACCTGCACGCGATTCTCTGGCACTTCCTCCACTTCCGTCTCGACGTCGTCACGCGGCGGCTCGAGCACGAGCTCGAGGCGCTGAAGAAGCGTATCCACATTCTCGAGGGCTTCGAGAAAGTCTTCGATGCGCTGGACGAGATCCTCAAGATCGTCCGGAAGTCGGAAGGCAAGCAGGACGCGGCGCAGCAGATCATCAAGCGCTTCGAGCTCGACGCCGAGCAGACCGACGCCATCCTCGAGCTCAAGATCTACCGCCTCGCCCGTCTCGAGATCCTGATCATCCGCAAGGAAGCCGACGAGAAGCGCAAGCGCGCACGGCAGATCGGCGGCCTGCTGAAGAACGAGGACAGCCGCTGGGCGATCGTCCGATCCGAGATCGAAGAGATCCAGAAACACTACGGCGACGCCCGCCGCTCGACGCTCGCCAGCGACGCCGACGAAGTCGAGTACACCGCCGAAGATTTCATCGTCGAAGAAGACAACGTGATCATCGTGTCGCGCGATGGCTGGGTGAAGCGTCAGAAGGACGTCAAGGACATCTCCACCACCCGGCTTCGTGAGGGCGACCAGGTGTTGGCGGCGCTCGCCGGCAGCACGCGCGCGACGGCGGTGTTCTTCAGCAATTTCGGCGTCGCCTACAGTGCGCGGCTGGCCGACATTCCGGCGTCGACCGGCTACGGCGAGCCGATTCAGCGGTTCTTCAAGCTGAAGGACGGCGAGCGCGTGGTGGCGGCGCTGAGCCTCGACCCGCGCGTGGTGGGGGAGATCAAGCCGCGGAAGGAAGGGGACGAGCCGAAGGTCCAGGCGATCGGCGTCACGAGCGATGGCTACAGCATGCGCTTCAGCCTCGAGCCGTTCGCCGAGCCGAGCACGCGTGCCGGACGCCGCTACGCCCGCGTCGCCGAAGGGGCCGAGGTCGTCGGCATCGCCAGACTCACGGGCGGCGAGATCGTGATTGCCGCCACGCGCGAGGCGCGCGCGATCCTGACGAAAGCTGCGGAAGTGAACTACCTGTCGGGTCCGGGCCGCGGCGTGATCCTGCTCAAGCTGTCGTCCAAGGACGATCGCATCCTCGGGTTCATCGCCTCCACCGGCGACCGCGACCTCATGACCGTCGAAACCAGCCGCGGGGCGGAGCAGACGATCAGCACCGCGAAGTACGAGGTCACCGGCCGCGGCGGCAAGGGGCGCGAGCTCTTGCAGCGGGGGCAGTTCACGCGCGTGATCTGGCCGGTTCCGGAGGCGCCTGAACTGCCCAGCTGATTTTTCTTTCCATCGAAGCGAACCGTTTGGCGAGACGTATCGTCTAACGATACGTCTCATGCCTACCTCGTCCGGCCGCGCCATCTCGATGCCCGTGCTGCACATCCTGCTCGTCCTCGCGGACGAGCCGAAGCACGGCTACGCCATCAAACAGGAGGTCGAAACGCGAACCGACGGCGCGATCCGGCTGGGTCCGGGAACGCTCTACGAGGCGATCCAGCGTCTCGAGGACGGCGGGCTGATCGAGGAAGCCGATCGTCCTGCGTCAGAGCGCGTCGTCAACGGCCAGCAGGCGCAGCGGCGTTACTACCGCCTCACCGCGCGCGGATGGAACGCGCTGCGCGAAGAGATGCGGCAGCTCGATCGGGTGCTGGACCTCGCACGAGCCAATCCACGGTTGCGCAAGGAACTGGCGTGATCGCGATCTATCGCGTCCTGCTCGCGCTCTATCCGCGGAAGTTTCGCCGCAAGTACCGGCAGGAGTTGATCGATGTCTTCACGCAGGAGGCAATGGTTGCGCGGCATGCCGGAATCAAAGGCACCGCACGGTTCTGGACGCTGATTCTTCGCGACGTCGTCACGACGGCACTCCGCCTGCGGATCAGGCAGATCCGTGGCGCACCATATCAGCCCGCACAAGAGAAGAGGACCGAGATGGACACCGTGCTGCAGGACCTTCGATACGCATGCCGGCAGTGCCTCCGACGGCCGGCCTTCACCGCGATCGCGGTGCTCTCGCTGGCGCTCGCGATTGGTGGCAACACGTTGATCTACGGCGTACTCGATGGCTTCGTCTTCCATCCGTTTTCGTACCCGGAGCCGAATCGACTCGTCTCGGTCGGAGTGACGTTCCCGAAGCTGTCCTCAGAGACGACGTACGTCGAGGCGCTCTCGCCGGCCGAGTATGAGGACATTCGCAGCAGCCGTACGTTCGCGAGCATCGCGGCGTTCGATCTCGGCAACCGCAACATTTCGGGCGGGGACGTGCCGGAGCGGGTCTTCACCGCCATGCTGGTCGACGATCTGTTTCCGGTGATTGGCATGAAGCCGGCGATCGGCCGCGGTTTCACGCGTGAGGAGCTCGCACCGAACGGACCTCCCGTCGCGATCATCAGCGATCGTCTGTGGCAAGGCCGTTTCGGCAGGGACCCGCAGATCCTCAGCCGTCCCATTCGGATCGGCGGGCAGGCAGCCGCCATCGTCGGCGTCATGCCGCCCGGCCTGACGCTCATCGGCACCGATCTCTGGATCCCGTGGGGCGTTCCGTCCTCGGCGGTGCCGCGCAACGTGCGGCAGTTGACCCTGGTCGGACGTCTGGCGAACGGCGTTTCGCTGACGAAGGCAAACGCGGAGCTCGCGTCGATTGCCGGCCGCGTCGAGCAGGCCGAAAAAGGAAAGTTTGCCGAGTACGACGGCTGGCGGCTCACGGCAACGCCGTGGGCGGCGGCGCTGCTGCAGGATCTCCGGGTTGCGGCCTTCATCATCCTGGCGGCGGTCGGCCTGGTGCTCCTGATCGCGTGCGCGAACCTCGCGAATCTGTTTCTGGCGCGCGCCACCACGCGGCAGCGGGAGCTTGCGATCCGCGTCGCGCTTGGCGCCGGACGCTGGCGTGTCGCGCGACACCTGCTCACTGAGAGCCTCCTGATTGCGTTCGCCGGCAGCGCCGCCGGCCTCGCGGTTGCGTCTGTTGCGTTGAAGGGATCGCAGGCCATCATCCCCCAGCAGTTTCGATTCCTCGATCTGAATGCGACGATCAATCCCCGCGTGCTCTGGTGGAACCTTGCGCTGGCCCTCGCATCCGGCGCGATCGTCGGCGTCATTCCCGCGCTCCAGGCCATCGGCGCCGACCCGCACGATGCCTTGAAAGCCGACGGACGCTCGGGCGGCGGTCCGCGCGGCCAGCGCCTGCGGCAGTCGCTCGTCGTGGCCGAGATCGCGCTGTCGGTGCTGCTCCTCCTCGGCGCCGGACTGCTGATCCGCAGCTTCCTCAACATTCAGCGCGTCAATCCCGGCTTCGATCAGAAGGGCGTGTTGACGATGAGGCTGACGCTGCCGCGCGAAAAATATCGGGATGCGGCCGTCAATCTCTTCTTCGAGCGCCTCGTGGAACGGCTCTCCGCGCTTCCAGGAGTGACTTCCGTCGCGGCCTCCTCGCAATTTCCGCCGATCGGGAATTTCGGCACGCAGTTCCGGCTCGAACGCGGAAGCGTGGAGGGATCCACGCTGCCGACCGCGATCATCACCGTGGGCACCCCTGCCTACTTCGACACGCTGCGCGTCGGACTGCATGGCGGCCGGCGCTTCACTGCCACGGATCGCCTCGAGACCCCCCGCGTTGCAATCGTGAATCGCGCATTCGCGGGACGCTATCTGCCGGGCGTCGATCCAATCGGCCAGCGCCTTTCGATCGGCGAGCCAGACGCGAGCCACCCGTGGACGACGATCGTTGGGGTTGTCGACGACTACCGGAATGTCGGTGCGGCGCAGCCCGTTCGGCCGGAGATCTTCGTTCCGATGCAGCAGCAGACCGCGTGGAACCAGCTGTTCATGCTCGTACGTGCCGATGTCGAGACCGCATCGCTGCTGCCGGCCGTGAGGCAGGCGGTCACGTCGCTCGACCCGGAGCAGCCGATCTACAACATTCAGACGCTCGAGGACGCGATGGCGCTGTCGGCGTTTCAGCAGCGGCTGTCGGCGATGCTGCTCGGGACCTTTGCCGTTGTTGCGATTGTTCTCGCGGCGATCGGCATCTACGGGGTGATGGCGTATGCCGTCACCGCACGCACGCGCGAGATAGGCGTCCGCCTCGCGATCGGCGCGCAGCGCAGCGAAGTGATCTGGCTCGTGCTCCGGCAGGTCGTCATGCTGGCCGGCATCGGACTCGCGCTCGGCATCGGCGGCCTCGTCCTGGCGGGACGAAGCCTTCAGGGCCTGCTCGTCGGCGTCACGCCAAGTGATCCATTGACGATTGGTCTGGTCGCGCTAGGACTTGGGGTGGTCGCGCTGGCCGCCGGATGGTCGCCGGCCTGGCGCGCGAGCCGGGTCGATCCGATCGAGGCACTGCGCTACGAATAGACGGATAATCCAACGATGGACTTCGCAGCCGACTACCTCGAAGACGTGATCGTGCAGTTTCAGCGGATCAAGGCGCACGGCGACAAAGCCGTCGCGCAGGTGTCCGACGACGAGTTGACCCGCGTGCTCGATCCGGAATCCAACAGCATCGCGATCATCATGCGCCACGTGGGCGGCAACCTGCGGTCGCGCTTCACCGACTTCCTGACGACGGACGGTGAGAAACCGTCGCGCCATCGTGACGGAGAGTTCGAGCTTCCCGGCGCCACCACCCGGGATGCCGTCGTCAACGACTGGAACAGCGGGTTCGAATGCGTGCTCGCGACGCTCGAGCAGTTGACGCCTGCCGATGTCTCACGCGACGTGCGCATCAGAGGCGAGCGGCTGTCCGTCATTCAGGCGCTGAACCGATCGATGACGCACACCGCGTCGCACGTGGGGCAGATCGTCTGGCTCGCCAAACACCTGCGCTCCTCGAACTGGAAGACGCTCAGCATCCCCCGCGGCCAGTCCGAAACGTTCAAGCCGGACGCGCGCTGACCACCGGCGTGTGCCAGGTCGTGCGAACTCGCGCAACTGCAGCCATTTCCGGGAATCGTCAAAACTTGTAACAGCCTGAATGGGGCGAGCGCTTGGGTTAGAATTTCAAGGATATGCCAGGGTGGCAGGAATTCTCGGGCCTCAACCGGGGGTACGTACTCGAACAATACGAGCGGTATCGTCGGGATCCGCAATCGGTCGATCCGGAGACGCGCGAGCTCTTCGCGCAGTGGACCCCTCCTGCTGACGTCGACACGGAAACTCCGGTCGTCAGCAGCGCCGCCGCCCTTCGCACGGCCGTCGGAGCAGTGAACCTCGCGCAGGCGGTGCGCCGATACGGCCACCTCGCCGCGCAGCTCGATCCGCTGGGATCGAGGCCTGTCGGCGACCCGTCGCTTCTCCCGGCAACCCACGGCGTCACCGAAGCGGATCTTCGCAGTCTTCCAGCCAACCTGATCACGTCGCCGCTGACCGAAGGTCTCTCGACCATGTACGAGGTCGTCGAGGCGTTCCGGCGGCTCTACTGCTCGACGACCGGCTACGACTACGCGCACGTGTTCGTGCCGGAAGAGCGGAACTGGCTGCGTCAGGCGGCCGAGGGCGGACGCTTCCGCGCGCCCGCCGACCCCATCGACCCGGTCGCGCTGCTCGACCGTCTCACCGAGGTCGAAGTCTTCGAGCGCTTTCTGCACCGCACGTTCCCGGGCAAGACCCGATTTTCGATCGAGGGGCTCGACATGCTCGTGCCGATCCTCGATGACGTGATTGCGGAGGCGGGCGAGGCGGGCATCCGCTCGATCCTGATTGGCATGGCCCACCGCGGTCGGCTGAACGTGATGGCCCACGTCCTCAAGAAGCCGTATCAGCAGATTCTGGCGGAGTTCAAGGATCCGGGCTCGTCGCGAAATTTCCGCGAGGACATGGCGTGGACCGGCGACGTGAAGTATCACGCCGGCGCGCACCGCGCGATCAAGGATGGCCGGGCGATGGACCTGGTCGTGACGATGCCGCCGAACCCGAGCCATCTCGAGGCGGTCGATCCGATCGTCGAGGGAATGGCGCGCGCGGCCGGCACGCTGACCGAGAAGGCCGGTCCGCCGTCGTTCGATCCGGCGCGCAGCGTGCCGATTCTGATTCACGGCGACGCCGCGTTCTCCGGACAGGGCATCGTCGCCGAGACGCTGAATCTGAGCCGGCTCGCCGGCTATCAGACCGGCGGCACGATTCACATCATCGTCAACAACCAGCTCGGATTCACGGCCGATTCGCGCGACTCGTACAGCACGTCGTACGCGAGCGGCCTCGCGCGCGGCTTCAAGATCCCAATCGTCCACGTCAACGCCGACGATCCGGAAGCCTGTATCGAGGCGGCGCGGCTGGCGTTCGCGTATCGCGCCACGTTCCAGCGCGACTTCCTGATCGATCTGATCGGCTATCGCCGCCACGGGCACAACGAAGGCGACGAGCCCGGCTTCACCCAGCCGATCATGTATCGGAAGATCGCGTCGCATCCGACGGTGCGTGAAATCTGGGCGCAGACGCTGATCTCACGCGGCATCATCCAGCCGTCGGTTCCCGAGGAGCTGACGGCGAGATACATGGGCAATCTGCAGACGGCGCTGGACACGATGCAGCCGGAACAGGATTTCGTCGAGCCGCATCCCGAGCCGCCACCGCCGGGCGCGGCCTCGCGCGTCGACACCGCCGTTCCGCTCGAGCGGTTGAGCGAGCTGAACGACTCGCTTCTGAAGTTGCCGACCGGGTTCTCGATCCACCGTAAATTGGAACGGGGCCGCGAGAAGCGGGCGCAAGTGCTGGCGCAGCCGGACGAGCGCAGCGTTGACTGGGCGACCGCCGAGGAGCTCGCGCTCGCGACGATTCTTCAGGACGGGGTCAGTATCCGCTTCACGGGTGAAGACGTCGAGCGCGGTACGTTCAGCCAGCGCCACGCGGTGTTCCACGACATCGCAAGCGGCGCCGTCCACGTGCCGCTGCAGACGATCCCGCAGGCCCGCGCGGCCTTCGAGATCCACAACAGCCCGCTGTCCGAGAACGCCGTCGTCGGATTCGAGTACGGCTACAACGTGCAGGAACCGTCGCGCCTGGTGATCTGGGAAGCGCAGTACGGCGACTTCTTCAATGGCGCGCAGGTGATCCTCGACGAGTTCATCGCGTCTGCGCGCGGGAAGTGGGGCCAGCGGCCGTCGCTGGTGCTGCTGCTGCCGCACGCGCACGAGGGGCAGGGACCCGATCACGCGAGCGCGCGCCCGGAGCGTTTCCTGCAGTTGTGCGCCGACATCAACATGCGCGTCGCCAACTGCACGACGGCGGCGCAGTACTTCCATCTGCTCCGCCGCCAGGCGGCGCTGCTGCTGACCGATCCGCTTCCGCTCGTCGTGCTGACGCCGAAGAGCCTCCTGCGTCATCCGATGGTGGCGTCCGCTCCGCGCGATCTCGCGGAAGGGCGCTTCCGCATGCTGATCGACGACGACGACGCGCGCAGACGACCGGCCGAGATCCGTCGCGTCATCCTCTGCAGCGGCAAGGTGTACGTCGATCTGATGTCCAGCGAGCGTCGCGCGGCCGAGCGCCAGATCGCAATCTGCCGCCTCGAGCAGCTCTACCCGCTCCCGATGCGCGAGCTGCGGACGATGCTGACTGCGTACTCGTCGGCGGACGAGATCCTGTGGGTACAGGAAGAGCCGGAGAACATGGGTGGGTGGGAGTTCGTGCGGCCGCATCTCACCGAGGTCGCGGATGGCCGCCCGGTGCGGGCAATCGCCCGCCCCCGCAGCGCGAGCCCGGCGGAGGGGTCGGCGGCGCGCCACAATCGGCAACAGCAGCTGCTCATCGAAGCGGCGCTGTCGCTGCCGGCCAAGACCCGCGGCACCGCCGACACGAAGCCGGCGACGGTGGCGGGGTGAGTGTTGTGTTGTGTCAGTTCGGGAGTTAAACCTCCGAACCAGACCGCGAACCCCGAACCCCGAACATCGAACCCCGAACATCGAACCCCGAACAGGAAAAAACATGTCAGCAAACATCGTCGTCCCTGAAGTCGGCGAATCGATCGTCGACGCCAGGGTCGCCAAGTGGTTGAAGAAGGAAGGGGACGTCGTCGCCGCTGGCGATCCACTGGTGGAGCTCGAGACCGACAAGATCGATCTCGAGGTCGCCGCGCCGCAGGCCGGCGTGCTGTCGCGGATCGATCACCGGGACGGGGCCGACGTGAAGGTCGGCGAGGTGCTGGGGGTCATCGACGAGGGCGCGCAGTCGTCGTCGCCCTCGCCAGCCAACGCCGCGGCGCCGCCGGCCCCGGCTCCGGCGCCTGCTTCAGCGAAATCACAGGCGGCCGAGACCGAGCGGACACGCGCCACGCCAACCGCGCGCAAGGCGGCGAAGCAGAACGAGGTCGATCTCGCCCAGGTGCGCGGCAGCGGCGACGCCGGACGCGTGATGCGTCGCGATGTCGAGGAGGCCGTCCGTCAACCCGGCGGCAACGGTCGAGCGGCCGCCGCGCAGGAAGCGCCGGCTCCGGCGCCGCCCGTACCGCCCCAAGCCAGGCCGGCGCCACCGATCTCCGAGGATCGCCGTCAGAGTGAAAGCACGCGCACGGAAGAGCGCGTGCGGATGTCGAAGCGCCGCGCGACGATCGCGCGCCGTCTCGTAGAAGCGCAGAGTACCGCCGCGATGCTGACCACCTTCAACGAGGTGGACATGTCGGCCGTCATGGCGCTGCGCGAACGTCACAAGCAAAGCTTCAAGGAGCGCAACGGCGTCAACCTCGGGCTCTCGTCGTTCTTCGTCAAGGCGGTGGTCGGCGCGCTGCGCGAGTTCCCCCGGATCAACGCGGAGATCCAGGGCGACGAGATGGTGCTGAAGCACTACTACGACATCGGCATCGCTGTCGGGGCGGCGGAAGGCCTCGTGGTGCCGGTCCTGCGCGACGCGGACCGCTTGACGTTCGCGCAGATCGAACAACGCATCCGCGAGTTCGCGAAAGCCGTCGACGAAGGGACGCTGTCGCTCGCCGATCTCAAGGGCGGCACCTTCACGATCACCAACGGCGGCGTCTTCGGCTCGCTCCTCAGCACACCCATCCTCAACCCACCGCAGGTCGGCATCCTCGGACTGCACGCCATCAAGGAGCGCGCGGTCGTGGTCAACGGCCAGGTCGCCGTGCGCCAGATGATGTACACGGCGCTGACCTACGACCACAGAATCGTCGACGGCTCGGAGGCGGTCCGGTTCCTGGTCAGAGTGAAGGAACTGGTAGAAGATCCGGGGGCGTTGTTAGTACTGTAGCCCGCCGGTTCCACAGGTTCCCTGGGTTCCCGGGGTTCCGCTGGTTCGGTTCTCTAGGTTCCGCGGGTTCCCTGGGTTCCGTTCGTTCGGCGAGTGCTGGTTGGGGCCGATTTGCAGGACCTGAGATAACGAAGGTATCGAGTTGTGGCAATGAGAGCGCGCCTGGCGAGCTTTTGGAGCGCTTGGTGCTCCGCCTCGCTAAAGTACTGACGTTTGAACCCATCGATCGCGTGATTCCGCGTTTCTTCGAGCGAGGCTTTGGCGATCGAAACGTGGCGCGCGTTTGGTTTTGGCTCGAACCACCCGAAGCCCTCGGCGATGTTGGCAGGAGCCGACCGAGCGGACTTGCGGATCTGTTCACAGAAGTCACGGTCGCGCTGGACGATTTCCCGATCGATCAGCCGGAAGATCTCTTCTTTCAGCCTCTCGGCTAACTGCCAGGCAATGAGCTCTTCGAAGCGTTGTGCGACAGTCATGCAAAGGGCACTGAGCACCGAGCATGCCGTGCGTATTTCGGCCTAATTTACGAATGGGTGCCATTTGGTACGCAGATACTGCGGCCGTGAGCCTCGATAGGCTGGCTAGTTTTTGCGATACTGTCTGCACCTGAACCTTGGAACCTAGAACCTAGAACCTGGAACCTCGAACCTAGAACCTGGAACTAGAACCTAGGGAACCATGGGAACCTCGGGAACCTTGGGAACCCCTGAAAAAGTGACCTATACCGCCAAAGACATCACCGTCCTCGAGGGATTGGAGCCCGTTCGCAAGCGGCCGGGCATGTACATCGGGGGCGTCGGCAGCGCCGGGCTCCATCACCTTGTCTGGGAGATCCTCGACAACGCGATCGACGAAGCGATGAACGGCTACGCGTCGAACATCGCGGTCACGCTGCATGCCGACGGCGCGTCGATCACGATCGCCGACGACGGGCGGGGGATTCCGGTCGACAAGCATCCGAAGACGAAGAAGAGCGCGCTCGAGGTGATCTTCACCACCTTGCACGCCGGTGGAAAGTTCGACGCTGGCAACTACAAGACCGCGGGCGGCCTCCACGGCGTCGGCGCCAGCGTCGTCAACGCGCTGTCGAAGGAGTTGACCGCAACGGTCAAGCGCGACGGCGCGACCTGGGAGCAGCGGTTCCGTGCCGGGGTGCCGAGCGGCCCGGTGAAGAAGCTCGGACCCGCGCGCGGCACCGGGACGATCGTGTCGTTCCGTCCGGATCCGACGATCTTCCCGAAGCTCGAGTTCGACGGCGACGTGATCAAAGAGCGGCTCGAGGTGTCGAGCTATCTGCACAAGGGCGTGCGGATCACGTTCGAGGACGAAGCCAAGAAAGAGAAGCTGGTCTTTCAGCACGAAGAAGGGCTGGTCGACTATCTCAAGAAGATCGTGACCGAGCGGACGGCGACGCCTGTCCACGAGGCGCCGTTCATGCTGCACCGCGAGAGCGACGACAGCGGCATCCGCCTCGATCTCGTCGTGCAGTGGACGCAGTCGACCGACGAGCACGTGCGCAGCTACGTGAACGGGATCCCGACCGGTTCGGGCGGCACGCATGAGAACGGGTTCCGCTCGGGGCTCGGCAAAGCGGTCCGCAACTTCATCGACACGCACAACCTGTCGCCCAAGGGCGTGACGCTGACCGCGGAGGACATCCGCGAAGGTCTCGTCGGGGTGCTCAGCGTCTTCCTGCAGGATCCGCAGTTCCAGGGGCAGACGAAGGATCGGCTGAACAACCCTGAAGCGACGGCCGCGGTCGACTCGCAAGTGCGTCCCGCGCTCGAGCACTGGCTCAACACGAACATCTCCGTCGCCGAATCGATCGTCGCGCGAATCATCCTGGCCGCCCGCGCGCGCGAGGCCAGCCGTGCCGCGCAGCAGGAAGTGACGCGCAAGACGGCGACGTCGAATCGCCTGACGCTGCCGGGAAAATTGAGCGACTGCACGTCGCCCGGCCGCGAAGACAGCGAGCTGTTCGTCGTCGAAGGAGATTCCGCGGGCGGGTCGGCCAAGCAGGGACGCGATCGGACGCGGCAGGCGATCCTGCCGCTGCGCGGCAAGGTGCTCAACACCGAGAGCGCGTCGCTCGCGAAAGTCCTCGAGAACAAGGAGCTGTCGGATCTGGTCACGGCGCTCGGCTGCGGGCTCGGGAAGAACTTCGATCTCGCGAGGCTTCGCTACGGCAAAGTCATCATCCTCGCCGACGCCGACTCGGACGGCCATCACATCGCGACGCTGCTGATGACGTTCATCTACCGCCATATGGCGCCGCTCATCAGCTCGGGCCGCGTGTATCTCGCCCAGCCGCCGCTGTATCGCATCGACATCGGCAAGGAAACCTACTGGGCGCTGGACGACGCGCATCGCGATCGGCTGTTGAAACTGCACGCGAACGGACGCGGAACTCCGGAAATCACGCGCTTCAAGGGCCTCGGCGAGATGATGCCGAAAGTTCTCTGGGAGACGACGCTCAATCCGCGAACGCGACGGCTGCTGCGTGTCGACATCGCGGATCAGATCGTCACCGATCGCGTCATCAACGAGTTGATGGGCAAGGACCCGTCCGCGCGATTCAGATTCATCATGGAGCGCGCCGAAGACGCGGTGGAGCTCGACGTCTGACCGGCGACGGGCGGACAGCGAGGGGCGAAGGGCGAGGGGCGAAAACCGAGGATCGAGGACCGAACGGCAACCCCGAACCCCGAACCGGAACTCGACTCCGAACTCGACTTCGAACTCGACTCCGAACTCGACTCCGAACTCGACTTCGAACTCGACTTCGAACTCCGAACCTCGAACCCCGAACATGAAAGGTCCGAAGCATTTGACAGAGCGTTGGCGCGTACACAAGTTCGGCGGCTCGAGCGTCGCGGACGCCGCGTGCATGGAGCGCGTTGCCGCGATTCTCGAGGGCGACCAGCGCAAGCGTCTGGCCGTCGTGTTGTCGGCATGCCGCGGCGTGACCGACGCCCTGCTCGGGCTGGTCGCCGCGGCGGAGCGGCAGGCCGCCGACGTGTCGGATCGGCTGGCCGCCATCCGTCAGCGTCACGTGGATATCGCCGAGACATTGCTGTCCGGCGACGCCAGGCAGAAATACGTCGAACAACTCGACAAGGAGTGCGTCGACGTCCACGGCGCGCTCGAAACGGTACGGCTGATTCGGTCCGCCCCCGCAGCCGTTCGCGACCTCGTCGTCGGCTTCGGCGAGATCTGGTCGACACGCCTGTTCACGCCGTATCTCGCGGCGCGCGGCCGGCGTGCCGGTGGCGTTCGCTGGGTGGACGCGCGCGACGTGATTCGGGTCGAGTGGGGAGCGCTCGGCCCCGCGGTCCGCTGGCCGGAGTCCCGCGCGAACGCTCAGAAGGTGACCGAACCTGCCGTTGACGAGACGCTGATCGTGACGGGCTTCATCGCGCGCGATCCCGCCGGTCTCCAGACGACCCTCGGCCGGAACGGAAGCGACTTCACCGCGTCGATCGTCGGCAGCCTCTTCGACGCCGACGAGATCGTCATCTGGACGGACGTCGATGGCGTGCTCAGCGCCGACCCTCGCCTCGTGCCCGATGCCACGGTCATCGACTCGCTCTCGTACGAAGAGGCGATGGAGCTGGCCTACTTCGGCGCGAAGGTGATCCATCCGCAGACGATGGCGCCGGCCGTGGCGAAAGAGATCCCGATCTGGATCCGCAACACGTTCGCGCCGGAGAACGAGGGCACGCTGATCTGCGCACACCCGACCTCGAATCACGAAGTGAAGGGCATCACCAGCATCAATGCGCTGGCCCTCGTGAACGTCGAAGGGGCCGGCATGATTGGCGTCCCGGGCACGGCGCAGCGGCTGTTCGGAGCTTTGCGCGAGCACGGCGTCTCGGTCGTGCTGATCTCGCAGGCGAGCTCGGAGCATTCGATCTGTTTCGCGATCCCGCAAACCGAAGCGGAGCGGGCGGCGACGGTCGTGCGTCAGACGTTCAGCGGAGAGCTCGAGCAGGGGCAGTTGCAGAACGTGGATGTCTCGACGGGCTGCAGCATCCTCTCGGTCGTCGGCGACGGGATGGCCGGCACGCCAGGCGTGGCCGCGAAAGTGTTCTCGTCACTGGCCAGCGTCGGCGTCAACGTCCGCGCCATCGCGCAGGGGTCGTCGGAACGCAACATCTCGATGGTGATCGACGAGCGTCAGGTGAGCAAGGCGCTCGGCGCCGTGCATTCGGGCTTCTATCTCTCACCGCACACCGTGTCCATTGGCTTGATCGGACCGGGGCTGGTGGGCGGTGCGCTGCTCGAGCAGATCGGCGGGCAGATGGCGCGTCTCGCGCGCGACTTCCGGCTCGATCTGCGGGTGCGCGGCATCATGTCGTCGAGCCACATGCTGCTCTCGGATGCCTCGATCCCGCTCGACACGTGGAAGCAGACGCTCGCCCACGCCGATACCACCGACGTCGATCGCTTCGAGACCCACATCAACACCGACCGGCTGCCACACGCCGTCATCATCGACTGCTCGGCGAGCGCCGAGGTCGCGGAGTGTTATCCGCGCTGGCTCGCCGCCGGCATTCACGTCGTGACGCCGAACAAGAAGGCGAACAGCGGCGCGCTGGCCCTCTACGCGAAGCTGCGCGAGGCTCGACGTCAAGGCGGATCGCATTATCTGTACGAAGCGACCGTCGGCGCCGGCCTGCCGATCATTCAGACCCTGCGCGACCTGCGGGAAACCGGAGACGAGATTCACCGCATCGAGGGCATCTTCTCGGGCACGCTGGCCTACCTGTTCAACGTCTGGACGGGCGCACAGCCGTTCTCGGCGATCGTCCGCGACGCCAAAGCCAACGGGTTCACCGAGCCGGATCCTCGCGACGACCTGTCGGGCATGGACGTCGCGCGCAAGCTGATCATCCTCGGGCGTGAAATGGGTATGCCGCTCGAGTTGAAGGACGTCGAGCTCGAAGGGCTCGTGCCGAAGTCGCTGGCCGACTGCTCGCCGCAGGAGTTCATGGATCGCCTGCCGGAGCTCGATTCGATCATGCTGCGGCGTCTCGAAGGCGCGCACAAACGGGATCGCGTCCTGCGCTACGTCGCGTCGCTCGATGCCGCCACGCAGAAGGCATCCGTCGGCCTCGTCGAGCTCGAGCGCGCCCACCCGTTCGCCAACATCAATCTCACCGACAACATCGTTCGTTTCGTGACCGGCCGCTACGATCGCAATCCGCTCGTCGTGCAGGGGCCGGGGGCCGGTCCCGGCGTGACGGCTGCCGGCGTGTTCGCGGATCTGCTGCGCGTCTGCGCGTATCTCGGTGCGAGGCTCTGACATGCCGGACGAAGCGGTCGCCTTTGCTCCGGCGAGCGTCGGCAACGTCGCCGTCGGCTTCGACGTGCTCGGCCACAGCGTCCAGTCGGTCGGCGACACCGTTCGCGCCCGGCGGATTGCCGAACGCGCGATCCGCATCGCCGCGATCAACGGCGTGGTCAAAGGCCTGCCGCTCGAAGCCGGCCGCAACACCGCCGGCGTTGCCGTGGCGGCGCTCGTCGAAGCCGTCGGTCTCGATCACGGCTTCGAGCTGACGATCGAGAAAGGCATCCCGCTCGGTTCCGGTCTCGGCGGATCCGCGGCGTCAGCCGTTGCCGCGGTGGTTGCCGTCAACGCGCTCCTCGCCAAGCCGCTCGAGAAGCTGGCGCTGCTGAAGTGCGCGATGAAAGGGGAGCAGGTCGCGAGCGGCGCGTTGCACGTCGACAACGTCGCGCCGTCGCTGTACGGCGGCCTGGTGCTCACCGTCGGCATCGACGATCCGAACGTCAAGCAGATACCGGTGCCGGACGATGTCCGGTGCGTGCTGGTGCATCCGCACATCGAGCTGCCGACCCGGAAGTCGCGTCAGGTGCTGAAGACACGCGTCGCGTTGTCGGACGTCATCTGGCAGCAGGCCAATCTCGCCGGCTTCCTCACCGGCTGCTTCACCGGAGATCTGAATCTGATCCGCGTCTCGCTCGAGGACGTCGTGATCGAGCCGCAGCGGCGCCTGCTGATTCCCGGCTTCCAGTCGGTGAAGGCGGCGGCCGTGGCGCACGGCGCGCTCGGCTGCTCGATCTCGGGGGCCGGCCCGACGGTGTTCGCGTGGTCCGAGAGCGCCAGGGCGGACGAAATCGCCGGCGCGATGAGCGCCGCCTTCGAGCTACACGGGCTCGCGACGGATCGCTGGATCTCGCCGATCAATTCGCCGGGCGCGCAGGTCGTGACCGCATGAAGTTCGTCAGCACGCGCGGCGGCGACGCCGACGCCACACTGAGCGAGGCCATCACGCGCGGCATCGCGAGCGATGGCGGCCTCTACATCCCGGTCACACGACCCGCGATTGGGCTCGACCACTTCGACACGCACGCGAACCTCGCCGGCATCGCCGCCGCGATGCTGAAGCCCTTCGCCGCAGGCGACGCGCTGGAATCCTCGCTCGACGAGATCTGCGCGGATGCGTTCAATTTTCCCGCGCCGGTGGTTCCACTGAAAGGCTCGTCCGGCCAGGCCAGCGTGCTCGAGCTGTTTCACGGGCCGACCTGCGCGTTCAAGGACTTCGGGGCGCGCTTTTTGGCCGCGGCGCTCGAGCGTCTGCGCGCCGGCGCCGCGCGCAAGCTGACCGTGCTGGTCGCAACCTCCGGCGACACCGGTGGGGCCGTGGCCGCCGCGTTTCATCGGCGTCCATGGTCCGACGTGGTGTTGTTGTATCCAAAAGGCCTGGTGTCGTCGCGTCAGGCGCAGCAGTTGTCGTGCTGGGGGGACAACGTCCGGACGTTCGCCGTCGGTGGCACGTTTGACGAATGTCAGACCGTGGTGAAGGGCGCGATGCGCGATCCGGCGCTGACCGCGACGCACGAGTTCTCGTCGGCGAACAGCATCAACATCGGCCGGCTGCTGCCGCAGACGGTCTACTACGCGGCGGCGAGCCTGCAGATCTGGCGCGCAGAGAACCGCAAGCCCGGCTTCATCGTTCCATCCGGCAATCTCGGCAACGTCGCCGCCTGCCTCCTCGCGCGCGACATGGGCCTGCCAATCGGCGACATCGTCCTTGCCACCAACGCGAATCTGACGGTCACTGAATACCTCGCCGACGGCGTGTGGCATCCGCGTCCGAGCGTTGCTACGCTGGCGTCTGCGATGGACGTCGGCAACCCATCGAACATGGAACGGCTGCGAGCCGGCGCTGCCGGCGTCGAACAGCTTCGCGAGCGCGTGACCGCCTACAGCGTGACCGACCACGAGATCCGCGCGACGATTCGAGAGGATGCGCAGACGCGCGCTCGCGTGTGGTGCCCGCACAGCGCAACCGCGGCATTCGTCTATCGCGACCTCGCGCGCACGCGCCCTGACACGCACTGGGTCATCGTCTCGACTGCCCACCCCGCCAAGTTCGACGAAATCGTCGAGCCGCTGATCGGCCACGCGATTCCAGTCCCGCCCGCCCTCGATCGTCTGCTGCACCTGCCTCGGCACGACGAAGATCTCGGCCCATCGCTCGACGCGTTGCGAGACGCTCTGACCAATCGATGAGCGATGGTAAGCTCGAACCAGAATGCGTTCGGGCACAGCACAACTGCCGCTGCATTCGGGACGCGCACCCGCGTGGCTGTTCGGGCGCATGTCCGGCTCGCGCGCGAGATCTCCTTCCACATCGTCGCCGAGTACGGCAGCGACGAGGTGCTGCGCCGCCTTTCCGATCCCTACTGGTTTCAGGCGTTCGGTTGCGTGCTCGGATTCGACTGGCACTCGAGCGGCGTGACGACCACCGTCACCGGCGCGATGAAGGAAGCAGTCAAAGGGATCGAACACGAGCTCGGCATTTACGCCGGCGGTGGCAAGGGTGCGGTGTCGAGGCGCACGCCGCACGAGATCACGGCGTACTGCGACCGCCTGTCGATCGATCCGCATCCCCTCGTCTACGCGAGCCGGATGGCCGCAAAGGTCGACAGCGCCGCCGTCCAGGACGGATATCAGCTCTATCACCATGCGTTCTTCTTCACGCCGTCGGGCGGGTGGTGCGTCGTGCAGCAGGGAATGGACGACGCCAGCGGAATGGCGCGGCGGTACCACTGGCTCGACGCACGTGTTCAGAGCTACGTGAACGAACCGCACGCCGCGATCTGTGCCGAAGTCGAAGCGCCGACGCTGAACCTGGTTGCGGCGGAGAGCGATCTCGTGCGGTCCGCGTCGGCCGAGCTCGCGCGTCAGAACCCAAGCGTCGTACTCGGCACGTTGCGCGACTTGCCGGTCCTCTCGATGCCGAGACGCCACGCCGTTCTGCTCGCCGACGTCAATCCCAAGTACCTCGAGCGTATCCTGCTGAAAACCTACGACCGCAGTCCGGAGGACTTCGAGACGCTGCTCGGGATGGAAGGCGTCGGCGCGCGCACGCTGCGGGCTCTCGCGCTGGTGTCGGAGGTGATCTACGGTAAGGCCGCCAGCACGCGCGATCCGGCCCGATTCTCGTTCGCGCACGGCGGCAAGGACGGCACGCCCTTCTTCGTCGACGTCGAGACGTATGACAAGACGGTCGAGATCCTTCGTGCCGCGGTCAACAAGGCAAATATCGATCGATCCGAGCGCGTGCAGGCGCTGAAGCGCCTCGTCGATTACGGCAAGAGCAAGATCTCGCAGCGAGCTGTGGAGGCCGTGAACCGGCCGGACGATCCGAAGGTGTGACGCGCGTGTTGTTGCGAGTGCTCGCGTTCCTGCTGCTGCTCTGGCAGCCGGCGAGCTTCGCGCGCGTGGCGAGCGTCGCGATCCCGTCGCTCGGCTATCGTGGGTGGCTTGCCGGAGTCGAGTTGATCGTGGCCGGCGCGATCGCCGCGATCAGCGTTGCGGCATGGTGGTCGCTGGTGACGCGGCAGCCGCACGGAGTCCCGCTGGCGCGGCTCGCACTGATCCTCTCCGCCGCGCGCAGCATTCAGTCGCTTTACTGGACGATGCTGCCCTCGGACGTCGTGCCGGGCACGGAGGCGATCTACACCGCCGTTATCGTCGGCTTCACCGCTGGCTGGCTACTTTATCTGGGACGCTCTCGGGCCGTTCGGGCGCTGACTTGATCTGTTGCTGCTCGCGTTCGTTGTCGCGGCGGATCTCATCCTCGACCGACTCGCGCAGGTTGTTCGCGCCCTTCTTGAACTCGTTGATGGTCTGACCGACGGCCTTGCCGAGTTCGGGTAAACGGCGAGGTCCGAAGATCATCAGCGCGATGATCAAAATGATCAGCAGCTCGGGCATCCCGACCGAACCGAACATGTTGTGGCTCCAGGAGGAAGGGGTCGGGAAAGCGGAAAAGGAAATGACGGGACGCCGGAGCCCCCAAGCAACCGTCGTCCCGCCAGCCGTCCGAAGAGCGCTTCGGTGCGGCACCTGTCGCGCCTCAGTGCAAGCGGATTGCCGGGTTAGGACTCGGGTGCTCGATTCCTACAAATCGCTGATAATCAAAGAGTTGGCTGGAAAGTCTCTGATCCGCACGATGCTCTCGCGGCGCGACACAACCGCCACAGCGGGGCGTGCGGGTCGACGTCAGGCGGCCGGGCCCACGGTCAGTACGACCTTGCCGATGACCCGGCCCGACTCGAGCTCGGCGTGCGCGTCGGCCGCGCGGTCGAGCGGAAACGTGAGATGGATGATCGGCCGGACCTCGCCGCGCGCGAGCAGTGGCCACACCGCCTTCCTGACGGCCTTCGCAATGAGGCCTTTTTCGTCCGGGGTCCGCGCCCGCAGCGTCGACCCCAGGAGGGCGAGTCGCTTCTGCAGCACGAGCCGCAAGTTGATGGCGGCTTTGGATCCGCCCATCAGACCGATCTGGACCAGGCGTCCGTTGAGGGCCAGGCACTCGAGATTGCGCGGCAGATAGTCGCCGCCGACGATGTCGAGGATGACGTCGACGCCGACGCCGCCGGTCGCGTGACGCACGGCGGTGACGAAATCCTGGGTTTGATAGTTGATCGCGTAGGACGCACCGAGGCGCTCGCAGGCGGCGCACTTCTCGTCGGTGCCCGCCGTCGCGAACACCGTCGCGCCGAACACGCGCGCGAGCTGTATGGCCGTGGTGCCGATCCCGCTGGTGCCGCCGTGCACGAGCACCGTTTCACCGGTCCGCAGGCCGCCGCGCTCGAAGAGATTCGTCCACACCGTGAAGAACGTCTCCGGAATCGCCGCGGACTCGACGTCTCCGAGACCGTCAGGGACGGGCAGAATCTGCTGCCGGGGCACCGCGCAGTACTCGGCGTAGCCTCCGCCCGCGACGAGCGCGCACACGCGATCGCCGTACTTGAAATCCGCGGAGCTGCCCGCGACGACGATGCCAGCGATCTCGAGGCCGGGAATGTCCGACGCTCCGGGCGGCGGCGGATATTTCCCGAGACGTTGCATGATGTCGGGCCGATTGACGCCGGCGGCGTCGACCCGGATCAGCACCTCACCGTCGGCCGGCCGCGGTACCGGGCGTTCCACGGTGCGCAGGACGTCCGGATCGCCGGGCTGCGCGATCCCTACCGCGCGCATCGAACTGGGAATGTCCATAATCGTCTCGCCCGACGGCCTCGAGCGCCTCCGCCGGCAGATAGTAGCGTGTCAGCCAGCGGCTCAGGCCGTCAAGATCGGGGAATAGAATGCGTTCGTTGATGTTCGCCTGATCCAGCTTGTCGCGAATCTCCCACTTGAGACGCGCGGGCACCACGACCCGGCGACAGAGCTCCGGATGCTGGCGCAGCCACTCGTCGAAGTCGGCCGTCGGGCTCGACATCAACGAGCAGAGCGCGAACTGATTGAGGATTCGACGATCGACGGCCGGCGGTTCGAGGAAGACCAGGAACGGCTCGCGCGCCAGCGCGTCGAACGCGCGCAGCGTCTCGAAGCGGCTCAGCATGTCGACGGTCAGCGTCTGCGAGCCTTCGCTCTCGAGGATCCGCTTCAGCCGCGCCGGCAGGCGCTTGTTGGCCTCGGCGAAGTTCACGCAGCAGACGACGCCATCGCGGTCGTAGTCGATCGGATGCTCGGTCGCGAAGTGCAGCGCGACGAGCGGCGAGTACGTCCAGTCGAGGAGTCGGGTCGGCAGCCCGTGATGCTGCGCGAGCGCCAGCCAGTCCCAGATGGAATCCGCGTGGACGCCTTCCGTGTGCGCGTACTTGCGGAAGTTGCGCAACAGCGCCATCTCCAGGCGTCGCACGTCGGCGCGCCCGCGGGCCAGACGCACGAGCGAGCTGGACAGGGGGTGCTCGGCGCGCGACAGGCCGCGAAACGCGAACGGCGATCGGAAGCGATGGAGATTCGGATCCCAGGAGTCCGCGTACAGCGCTTCGAGAAGCTCTGTCCAGCCGCCTGGCTGCCGTGACTCTGACGGATTCCGGGCGGTTCGCTTCATTTCAAGCCGGAGGGCAGGCGCGGAGAAGACAGAAGCTTCGTGAATTCGTCCCAGCGCTTCGCGGGATTGTCCGGCGTGCCGCCCCGCGATTCGATGTAGCGCTTCACCATGTCTTTTCCGAGGTTGTAGTTGATCACGTAGCTGCGGTACTGATCGAAGAAGCGCACGCGCTGGACGGCGCGCTCGTGCGGCATCAACGCGTACTGCTCGAGCCAGCTCACGGCCGCGTCACGCGAGATCTCGCCGTTCAGGTACTTGCGCGCGGCTTCGTTGCCCGCGTACGACAGCCCGTCCACCAAAGCCTGCACGTCGTAATAATCCTTCGCGCGCGAGGCGTCGAGACCGGCCAGCGGAAACAGCTGCGTCTGCTCGAAGCGCACCCGCTCGGTGCCTGGAAACGCGACCTCGATGCCGAAGTTGGCCGTCCCTTCCGCGATGAGCGACTGCGGCGAGAACAGCGGATACACGGTGAACTCGATCCAGGCGCGATCCTTCACGAGGTGTTGCTCGAGCAGCGCGTTGTAGACGTGATGCCCGGGATACCCTTCGTGGCAGGCCAGGTCGATCGCGCGATCGATGTAGATCGGCAGATCGGTGTTGACCTGAATCAGGCTGCGGAAATTCCCCTGATACCAGTTGTAGCCGCTCCACGACTTGTTGGTCACGTACTCGACGGTGAAGTGCTCGTCCGACGGCAGCTGCACGTGCTCGCGCGTGCGCGACCGGCAGGCATCGATGGCGGCAGTGAACACGCTGTCGAGCCGTTCCCGCGGAATGATGAATGGACGACGCCACGCGTCGTAGCGTGCGACGAGCGGACCAGTCCCTGGGAAGCGCTTTTCGAGCTGATCGAGGATCGCCTTGAAGTGCGATTCCGGATGGGTGGGCGCGATCGCATCGTAGAGCGCCCGCGACTCGTCGTCGAACGAGAACCGCTCGCCTTTGAGCATGCGCACGCGGGTTTCGAGCGACGACAGCTGCCGATCGAGGTAGTCCCAGCGCAACCGTGACAGCTCGTCGGCCGGCGCCGTGATCTTTTTCAGTTCGAGCCGGAGCTGCGCGGCGCGCTGGCCGATGACCGCGAGATCGAGCTTCGTCTTGGCGGCCTCGGTCTTCCACTCGGGCGGCCCGTAGTACGCGTCGACGTAGTCGGGGTCGTGCTGTCCGAGCGCGAGCACCACGCGCACGTACTGCTGGGCAATCGAATCCATAGGGCTCCGCTCGGCATGGCCCACGGGTCGCTGCGGCGCCTGGGACACGCCATATGACGCCACGAGAGCGGCGACCACCACCGCGCACCGCCGGAAGCTCACATAACTCATCCAGCCTGCCTTGATCCAAATCCTATCTTGCCATCGGCGACGACGCTCGCGCCCTTTGACATAGAATTCCCACCGAATGCGAACCGCTCCGTACTTTGTCGACACGTGTCCCTCGAGCCGGCGGCCGGCGTATCCACGACAGAAAGGCGACGTGAAGACCGACGTCGTCATCGTGGGTGGGGGCCTGACCGGGACCGCGTGCGCCCTGGCGTTCGCCACCTCCGGCGTGCGGGTCGCCGTGGTCGAGCGGGATCGCATCGGCGCGGGAGCCACTGCCGGAAGCGCGGGGCTGCTCCGGCAGGATTTCGACGCCTCGTTCCAGGACACGGCCGCGCGCCACGGCCTGCGGGCCGCCCGTCACCTGTGGCAGAGCGCGAGGCGCGCGTCCCTGGACTTCGCCGCCGCGCTGAGACGATTCGGCATCCGCTGCGATCTCGGCGCCCAGGACCAGGTCCTGTTCACGCGAAATGGCGCCGAGGCAGCGCGTCGCTTGAAGCGCGAATACCAGGCCCGGCGCGACGCGGGACTCGAGGGCACCTGGTTGAACGCGTCAGCGCTCGCACGCGAGACGGCGCTCGAAGCTTCAGGCCTTTCCAGCACATTGGGATCCTAAGCTTAGAATTCCACGTGGACAAGTTGTC
>JADMIO010814438.1_pt1 | contig 129707 bp, 109 predicted proteins | sample 8958161 | NCBI WGS metagenome assembly JADMIO01 (sample SAMN16585339, study PRJNA669376) | soil metagenome | isolation source: Crop rotation soil | place: USA: Cullars Rotation, Alabama | collected 2011
GCCGCGACTTCAAGTCACGTGAATTCCAAGCTTCGGATCCCACTGTGCTGGAAAGCGACAACCGGCTGCGCTTTGCGGTTGCGTCGGAATGAAGCCAACTTACGGGCGCATTTCCCGTTACGGACTTGTGGCATTTGCATCGTCACTCGATCAAATCGGTCCGTTCACGAAAGATGTTCGCGACACCGCAATTTTGCTCGAAGCGATGAGTGGAATTGATCATCGCGATTCCACGAGTGTTCCGCAGCCGGTCCCAAATTATTCCGCTGCGTTGAATGGAAAAATCAAAGGATTGAAACTTGGTTTGCCCAAAGAATACATGATCGGCGGGATGAATCCTGAAGTCAGCTTGGCTGTAAAAGCCGCTGTGAAACAGCTGGAAAATCTCGGCGCAGAAATTGTGGAAATTTCTTTGCCGCACACGGATTACGCTGTCGCGACTTACTATATTGTCGCCACCGCGGAAGCCAGCGCCAACCTCGCGCGCTTCGACGGAATCCGCTATGGAGCGCGGGTTGATGGCGCGACGCCTGATGAACTATACAGCAAAACTCGTGGCGCAGGATTTGGGACGGAGGTCAAACGTCGCATCATTCTCGGCACTTACGTTTTGAGCAGCGGCTATTACGACGCTTATTATTTGCGCGCGCAAAAAGTTCGCACGCTCATTCGCCAGGACTTTCTGAAAGCATTTGAAAAAGTAGATGCGATTGTCACGCCGACGACGCCAACGCCCGCATTCAAAATCGGCGAAAAATCTGACGATCCGTTGCAGATGTATTTGTCCGATATTTTTACAATTTCGTGCAATCTCGCTGGCATACCGGGAATCAGCATTCCCTGCGGTTTCACGACAAATCCAAAATTACCGATCGGTTTGCAATTTCTTGGAAAACCATTTGGCGAAGAAACCATTTTGAAACTCGCGCACGCGTACGAGCAATCGACGTCTTGGCACAAGGCAAAGCCAACACTTTAATCGCCATGGAATACGAAGCTGTCATCGGTCTCGAAACGCACGTCCAACTTAAAACCAAATCGAAAATTTGGTGCGGCTGCGCGAATGCTTTCGGCGCGGAACCAAACACCAATGTTTGTCCGGTTTGTCTCGGCATGCCCGGCGTTTTGCCGGTGGCGAATGAAGAAGCACTGCGGTTGACGGTGCTCACTGGATTTTTGTTGAACTGTTCGATTCCACGTTACGCAAAATTCGATCGGAAAAATTATTTTTATCCGGACGCGGCAAAAAATTATCAGGTCACGCAATTCGACAAACCTTCCACTGCAAACGGCTACGTTGACTTTGAATTTCAGGGTGGCATTTCCCGAGTTCGCATCACACGCGCGCATCTCGAAGAAGATGTTGGGAAAAATATTCATTTCGAGCGCAACAGCGGCGTGGATTTCAATCGCGCGGGAGTTCCGTTGCTCGAAATTGTTTCCGAACCGGACATCACCAGCGCCGACATGGCTTACGAATATTTAAATGCGCTGAAAGATATTTTGATTTACGGCGGCGTTAGCGATTGCGACATGGAAAAAGGAATGGTGCGCTGCGATGTAAATGTCAGCGTGCGACCAAAGGGACAAAAGGAGTTGGGCGCCAAAATCGAAATCAAAAACATGAACAGTTTCAGCGGTGCGCGGCGCGCGTTGGATTACGAAATCCCGCGCCAGATCGAAGTGCTGACAAAAGGCGGAAAACTTTCACAGGAAACCCGGCGCTGGGATGACGTTGCAGGAATTACCGAGACAATGCGCAGCAAAGAAATGGCGCACGACTACCGTTATTTTCCAGAACCGGATTTGATGCCGTTCGAGCCGACCGAACGCTGGCTTGAAGAAGTTTCCGCTCGTGTGGTTGAACTTCCATTCGCAAAAAAACAGCGATTTATCACAAACTATCAATTGCCCGCGGCGGATGCAGAAACTTTTGTCAACGACGTGCCGCTCGGAAAATATTTTGAACAAATCGCGAAACAATCGAAGAACCCGAAGGCAATTGCGAATTGGGTCATTAACAATTTGCGGGCGAAGATTTCTGAAACGCAAACGACGTTGGAAGAATTGAAGTTCAAACCGGAAAATCTTCTGGAACTTGCGTCACTCGTGGACAGCGGAAAAATCAGCAGCAAAATTGCGCAGGACGTTTTTGGCGAAATGTTTTCCAGCGGCGAAGCTCCGGGACAAATCGTTGAGAAAAAAGGTCTCGCGCAAGTGAGCGATACCAGCGCCATTGAAAAATTCTGCGATGAGGCGATTGCCGCAAATCCGAAGAGTGCGGAAGATTTTCGTGCCGGGAAACCGGCTGCATTGAATTTTCTCAAAGGCCAGGTGATGAAACTGAGCAAAGGCAAAGCGAATCCCGCTTTGGTGGGTGAGATTCTGGAGAAAAAACTCAGAGCGACATGAAAAAGAATTTGAGGTTGGCGATCGTTGCTCTCATCGGAATTTTTTTCGGTCTTGCATTTCTACAGCAGCAAAGAAATTCCAAATTGCGCGGCGAAATCACGGATCTCCGCAGACGTTTGGATGGTGCGGAAAACCTGCGGGAAGAGAATCGCCGTTTGTCTGCGAACCAGATTGACCGGGATGAATTGGAACGACTGCGGCAAGCCAGTTCCGAATTAGTCCGGCTTCGCGGCGAAGTTGGGCGGATGAAGGAATCTGCGAAGAAGACTGAAGCAATCGCGAAAAATCCGATCAAACCGCAGAAATCGCTCACACGGGAGGACATCGTTTCATTTTCAACCAACGTCGTCGCTGAATTGAAAAATCAAGAAACACTTGTGACGGGCGGCTGGGAAATTACTCCCGGCAAGACTGTGTTCGCTCTGATAACGCCAAGCTTCATCGATGCGGTGGGAAACTCGATTGCAATCGCCAAAGAAGGCGGTCAAATCACACTCGGCACGAAGTTTGTGGAATTCGCTATGGATCGGATGGATGCAGAATCGACAATGAAATTAAATTCCGGTCGCCTCTCAACAGCTGATGCTCAATCTCTCATCGAACATTTTGAAAAAACGGACGGCGTGGTCATTTTGAGTTCGCCCAATATTACAACGCTGGATGGACGGCAGTCGCAGGTTTCAGTGGGCGAAACAATTGATGTGCAGGGCGAAAAAATTCAACTCGGACCGGTCGTGAATTTCGTCCCGACCATTTCTGCAGACGGCACTTCCGTTTCGCTCCGACTCCAAACCACTGTTACGGTTGGGCCAAAGTAGATTTCACAATTGCGGCAGGAGCGGAGTCAAAATTTTTTCGAGCCGCTCAGCAATCGCATTATAGCCTTCTTCATTCGGATGGACATAATCCGACATCAGATGCGGCGTCCCTAAAATTCCGCTGAGGATATTCGGCACAAACAAAACGTGTTTTTCTTTCGCCAGTTTTTTAAACGGGCTGGAGTAGCGGTCGGAAATGGACGCGCTGCGAATTCCAATCAAAACCACGAAGCTCCCATTCTGTTGCAGCCGATCAATGATCGTGGAAATATTTGCGAATGTTTTGTCGAGTGGAAGTTGTTGCAACGCGTCGTTTCCACCGAGACAAAGCAGAACGACTCGCGGTTGAAGCCGGACGATTTCTTCGAGACGGCTTAACGCATTTTCACTGGTTTCGCCGGGCACGCCTTTGTTGAGAATCGGCCGCCCAATTTTTTTGCTCAACAACGTTGGATAATCGCTTCCGGGCGCGGCGCCAAAACCGGAAGTGAGGCTGTCGCCGAAAGCGACCCAATCCCCTTTTGCGCGGGGCGGCAGGTTCGTCAACGGAGATTTGTGGAAAAAATAAAATGCGCCTGCAGTCAACAAGCACAGAATCAGTAAAAGTTTCCAGAGCTTCACGATGTTTTGACATTTCCGCTCGCAAACAGTTTCACATTTTACTTGTTGGACAACTTAAAAAGAAAAGGCTCCCGAGCTTCGGGAGCCTAGTGGGATTTCGTAGGCTTGTGCGTGTTACGTGTGGTTCGGGAAAACCCATCCACGTTACGCGGTTCTAGTAATGATTGAGACACCAGTGAGACGGGTTTCGTTTCATTTTATTTAAACTTTTTTTGGAAAAGAATTGCGCCCGCGAAAGGAAGCCCGAAGTCGACTTCAAAATGGTGGAGCCTATCGGGTTCGAACCGATGACCCCCACAATGCCATTGTGGTGCTCTACCAACTGAGCTAAGACCCCATCCGAAGTGACAAAAATTTAGAGAGCCGATGTCGTTTGTCAAGAAATCCGGCGGCACAATCACTCAAATTGCCCACCGAGCTTTGCAAAATCTATTTAAAGGCGTCGGCGGGCGGGGGTTGATTGATGACCAGCCAATAGTAACCGAGTTGCCGGATGATTTCGCGGAACTCAGCAAAATCAATCGGTTTTTGAATGTAGCTGTTCACGCCCAATTGATAACCTTCCACCATGTCGCGTTGCTGTTTGGACGATGTCATCACCACGACGGGAACTGCTTTGGTGCGATTGTCTTCTTTCACTTTGCGCAAAACTTCCAGGCCATCCACCTTCGGCAATTTCAGGTCAAGCAACACCACACGCGGCGGTTGGTCAAAGCATCGGTTCGCATAATTTCCGCGACAAAAAAGAAAATCCAACGCTTCTTCGCCGTCGCGGGCGACATGAATTTTGTTGGCAAAATTATTTTTCTTCAGGGCGAACAGAGCCAGTTCCAGATCGTCGGGATTGTCTTCAACTAAAAGAATTTCGATTGCTGTGTTCATGTTGATTTAAACGGGGTCACGTTCGTTGAATTCCGCGCAAAGTAAAATAAAAAGTTGCGCCTTTGTCGATGGCTGCGTCCGCCCAGATGCGTCCCTGATGCAGGTGAATGATGCGTTGCACCGTGGCCAACCCGACACCGGTGCCTTCAAAATCTTCGGTGCGATGGAGTCGCTGGAAAACTCCAAAAAGTTTGTCCGCATATTTCATGTTGAAACCGACGCCGTTGTCGCGAACAAAAATGACCGTTTCTTCTTTCTCTTTGATTTGCCCGATCTCGATGACGGCTTTTTCGCGTGGGCGACTGTATTTAATCGAATTGGAAATCAAATTCGTGAACACCTGTTTCATCAATCCCGGCTCGCAATCGACGGCCGGCAATTCACCAATGATCCATTCGATATTTCGATTCTCGTATTCCGGCTTCAAATCCGACAGGACTTCGTTCACCAACGATTTAAGTTCCACTTTTTGATTCGCGAAATCCAAACGGCCCACTCGGGAAAGGTTCAACAAATCGTCCACCAGTTTTCCCATGTTTTGCACACCGTAACGAATGCGCTCGATATAACGACGCCCTTCCGTCGAGACTTCGCCTTTCACTTCTTCTTCGAGCATTTGCGCGAACGCATCAATGTGCCGGAGCGGTGCGCGCAAATCGTGCGAGACAGAATAGGTAAACGCTTCCAACTCTTTGTTGGCAGCGGCAAGTTCCGCCGTCCGCGTCAACACGCGTTCTTCCAATTCCGCGTTCAATGCGCGGATTTTTTCCTCGGCAGCGATACGTTCGGAGATGTCACGCGAAATGGTGGAGACGCCAATCGTTTTTCCCTCGGCATCTTTAATCGGCGACATCGTGAGCAAAATGTGGAATTTGCTTCCATCTTTGCGCACGCGCATAGTTTCGTAATGTTCCATGCGCCCTTGCCGCATGCGTGCGAGCGCTTGCACTTCTTCGTTGAGCCGGTCGGACGGCAAAATAAAACTGCTCTTGCGGCCGATCGCCTCCTTCGCTGTGTAGCCAAACATCTGTTCTGCTCCGATGTTCCAACTCAAGATTGTTCCCATCAAATCTTTTCCGATGATCGCGTCGTCGGAAGATTCCACAATGGCCGCGATCAATGACATCGCCCGCTCTGCTTCTTTGCGCTCGGTGATATCAGTGATGAAGCCGCAGAACGTCGTCACATCGCCGGTCTTCATCGGGCTGATGGACAATTCGACGGGGAACTCGTTCCCGTTGCGGCGGATTGCGCTCAATTCCAGCATCTTGTTGAGAATCGGCCCTTCACCGCTAGCCAGATACCGAGCAAGCCCGCGCTGGTGAGCCTCGCGAAAACGCGGCGGGATAATTGTCTCCGTCAAAGGTTTTCCGATCGCTTCGTGGCGAGACCATCCGAAGATCTGCTCGGCCCGAACGTTCCAATCAATGATGAGGCCGGCGGCATCGATCACGACGACGGCACTCACGGAAGAATTGAGCACCGCCCGAACGCGCGCTTCACTTTCCGTCACTGCCCGGTCGCGTTCATGGATTTGTGTGAGCATGTGGTTGAACGAATCGGTGAGAAATCCCAATTCGTCTTCGCCAAATTTTTTTGCTCGAACCTGATAATCTCTTTTGATCGAAACGCTTTTTGCGGTGTCGGCGAGTTCGAGAATCGGCCCGGAAATCCTTTTCTGCAACCAGTTGGAAAGGGTCAGCGCGATGACAAAGGAGCCGAGCATGACGACGAAGACGATGATTCCGTAAAGACGAAAGCGTTCGTAAACGGGCGACAGATCGGTTTGGACGTAGAGCGTGCCGATGCGGCGGTTGTCTTGTTTGACTGCCGTAAAGATTTTTAAAGTCCGCACGGCAAAGGTTTGTCCGTTCTTTTCCGGGTGCGCGGGAAAATCGCCGACAACGCGGTTGGTGGGAAACCGCGCGAGCAATCGCCCATCAACATCATAAAGCGCAGCCATGATGATGGACGGTTCGCCCTGGAGTTTGGAAAGAATTTCTGTGCCGACGGCTTCATCATGAAATGTCAGGGCAGCCGTGCTGTTGCCCGCGATGACTTGCGCCATGGCTGCGGTGTATTCCCGGAGAGTTTTGCGAAAGGTCACCAACTCGTAACTGACGAAGGACAATGACGTCAACAGCAGCACCACGGTGCTGGTCAGCATGATAACAAACGTTAACTTCCGCTTGATTGGAACGTCGCTCAGATTCATCACGGGCGTTTCTCAGTCGAAACGATCTCGGCGAGTTGAAGCAATTTAGCACTGATCGAAATGTCCGCTGCCTGCGCCGCATCCCGGTTGATCCGGAAACGGATTTTATTATTTTCCGTAACGAACTTGATCATCCCTCCTCTTATCGCGAAATCGTCCGCATCGCTCACGGTTAAGATACTCCGTTTATACAATGTCGCGAGAATCGAATTGAGCCGCTTGCTTTCTGATGCGCTGATGAAGAGGAGTTGGCAACCCTTGACCTCTTTGACTTGCGTGTAACGTCGCACCTCAACCGGGCGGCCTCTGACCGTTTCGCCGGAAACCGTGTCGTCAAGGGCTTTGCCAAAGGGGTCGCTGCCTAATACGCCGATGACAATCGGGCTTTTTTCGTCGGCAAAAACATTTTTGGGGAAATCAACGTATTGCAGGAAGTTCAAAAGATAGACCGCTTTGAGCTTATATTCGGCTGAAACGGTTTGGGCCTGAGCCGAAAAGCCAAAAAGCATCAAAATGAGGGCAAACAGGGCAAAAACACGCGATTTCGTCATTTCGCGCACAAACAAGGTCGGATTTGCAAAATCCAAGCCCGGATTCCTGAAATCCGAGCTCGGGTTGAGCCGCACCGTGCTCGGGTTGAGCCGCACCGTGCTCGGGTTGAGCCGCGCCGTGCTCGGGTTGGGCCGCACCGTGCTCGGGTTGAGCCAGACCGAGATGGTTCCCAGCGAACCCGAGTCAGGTTTTCGGCTGTCCGGTTTGGGCGATGTCTGGTGATTGTTAGTTAAAACCGCCATGTCACCCTTCCAAAGACGCCGCGTTCAATTTCGTGTTGGGTCGAATCGGGAAAACCGAACTCGGCATGTCGGTTGTCCACGAGGTTTTGTCCAACAATGGAAAATTCAAGATCGGGTCGCGGGTTCCAGCCTAGGCGAATATCCAATCCGAAATAGCTGGAGACGTTGCCGACTTTGCCCGCCGAAAAAAAGCTCAAGCGATCCACCCAGCGAAGACGGCCATCCAGTTCGAGGTGACAAGGAAGGGACATGAGCGATTGCAGGGAGATTTGTTGCTCGGGGTCGGAAGTTTCGGCAAGTCCCTGGCTCAAATCGCTGCGACCGTGTTTCACGTGGATGTCTTCGTGGATATAATTGTAGCCCGCGCGCAATCGCCACCATTCGAGGGCTTGATAGCTGGCGTCGAGTTCGATCCCGTACGTGTCACCTTCAAGGTCATTGGCGATGACGAGCGGCGGGCCGGGACGAACACTGCGAATGTCATCGTATTGATTGTAAAAAGTGGAGACCGATGCAGAAAGTTTTTCGGTGGCTTGCACGCGGTAGCCAAGTTCGTAGGCGATGAGTTTCTCGGAATCGAAGTCGGGGCCACCCGCGATCGCGAAGGGCGGCGTCGTGGGCGAAAAGAGGTTGCGATCAATGCGTGATGGCGTGCGCACAGCGCGTGAGACGGCAGACCAAAGCATCTGGTTAGAGGAAATTTGAAAGGTAAGGCGTCCGCTCGGTTGGACTTCGATGCCGGTGTAGTCGTTGTGTTCGAGTTTGGTGCCAAGAGTGAAGAAAAGTTTTTCAGTGAGTTTGATTTCATCCTGCACGAAGCCGCTGAAGATGTTGCGGTCGAGTCGCGATGGAAGAAAGCCGACGGTGGGGGAGTTGTGGACGACGTTGCGCGTGAAGCGGTAGCCGAGTCCCCAGGTGATACCGTTGCGCTCGCCAATCTGGAAATGATGCTGGAAATCGGCGTCGTAAGTATCGAGGTCGTCCGTGAGCGTGCCGGGGATTTCGCGGTGCGTAGCGTCGTAATAAAGTTGAAGGCTGAGATCGGATTCGTCGGAAATCGTGTGAGACCAGCGGCTGAGGAGATTTCCGCCGTGGAGCGAGATGTCGTCATTCATCAGTTGATTTTCCTCGCCGTTGTAAAGGTCGCCCTGAAAAGTGAAAAGGTCGTGTTGCGATTCTTCCCAATCCACGCGGAAGCCGCCCTGCCCCATGCGCCAGTCGTCCTCGCCATTCTTCGTCGAACGGCCGTTGGTGCTGCTCTGCGAATAAACGCTGCTATCGCGATCGAAATATTTTCCATAGATGCGATAATAAACATTGCTTGCCAACATGCCGCCGTAGCGAATGCCAGCGAAGCCTTGCAATTCAGTTCCGCCGCCGCCAGTGAGCAAGCCGCCTTGAGTGTCCTTCGCGCTTTTGCTGATGATGTTGATCACGCCGTTGACGGCGTTCGCGCCCCAGAGCGTCGCGCCCGGCCCACTGATGACTTCGATGCGATCCAAATCCTCAAGCAGATAATCCTGCACATCCCAAAACACGCCCGAGAAAAGCGGAGTGTAAACCGTGCGCCCATCAATCAGCACGAGAAGTTTATTGGCTGCGCCGCCGTTAAAACCGCGAGCGCTGATGGCCCAGTTGTGCGCATCCACTTGCGCCACTTGCAAATTATTCGCGAGCCGCAACGCTTCGGGAATGCTCGACGCACCAGAACGACGAATCTCTTCCTGAGTGATGACTTGAATCGCGGCAGGTGCCTGGCTGTAAGGCTCGGGCCTGCGGGAAACAGACGTGACATCGAGCTTCATCAAATCTTCCAGGCTCAACTTCTTCAGCTGCGCGGGCGTGGCTTCCAGAATATTTGTCTCAGCAAAAGATGCGGCGGTGAATGAAAACAAAAGCGCGACAGCGCACAGTCGAGTCAACTCGACGCCAAACAGAGTTTGAGTTTGCATAGTTTTCAAATTGGCATTGGGTTGTCCGCTGTCGTATGAAATTTTCGTTTCTATCAAATCGCAACGTGCGGGGAATTCAACAGATTTCGCTTCAGGGTTTCCCTGAAATCCAATAAGCCACTCGAAAAACTTAACTTCTGCATTCTCTCCCGTTGAGCTAGGTTCCTGTCGTGAGAAAACTTTTGTTTGTCCTTTTAGCCGTGTTGATTGCGACCAGCCTGCAATCCGCCACGAGCAATCGCGCGGAAAACACTGACGGCATTTCGACGAAAGCTGCCGACCCAAACGACCCTGTCGAAAAAGAATATCTGAAATTGCTCGCCGAAGACGACGCTGCTTTGGCCGACGCTGATAAATGGATTCGCGACAGTCAAAACACGAACACACTTTCCGCTGCGACGCTCACTCCGCGCATCAATCAGCACTTCGAGCCGGTCAAAAAACATTACGAAGATTTTCTGCAGCGAAACCCGAGACACGTTCGGGCTCATCTGGCTTTCGGAAGTTTTCTCAACGAAATCCGAGATGAGGATGGAGCTGTTCAACATTGGGAAAAAGCGCGCGAACTCGATCCAAAAAATCCGGCGGCGTGGAATAACCTGGCGAACTATCACGGACATCGCGGCCCAGTAAAAAAGTCCTTTGAATATTATGCAAAGGCAATTGAGCTGAATCCAAATGAACCGGTTTATTATCAGAACTTCGCGACGACGGTTTATTTATTTCGCAAAGATGCGATGGAATTTTACAACATCAACGAGACGCAGGTTTTCGACAAAGCGCTAGACCTCTATCGCGCCGCAATGAAACTCGCGCCGAACGATTTTATTTTAGCGACTGATTACGCGCAAAGTTTTTACGGGACCAAACCGCCGCGTTACGCCGAAGGATTGGCGGCTTGGACGGACGTTTTGAAAATCGCGCGGGATGAAATCGAACGCGAAGGCGTAAAAATCCATCTGGCCAGAATGAATTGGAAGCTCGGCAAATTCGACGAAGCACGACAGCAGCTTAATTCCATCACGAACGAAATGTATTCCACGACGAAACGGAAAATCCTGCAAGGCGTCAATGAAGCGGAAAAAAAATCCAAGGAAACGGATACACCTCCGCAATTGCAAAAATAACCGGACAGACTAATTTCCATTTGTTCAAATTGGCGTTCCCCCGCCTGAACTATCAAACAAAAGAAGCTCGCAAAAATTATTGGGTTTGGCTTTTCTAGGAAAATTCGATGAAAACTTCCAGGCGGAACTTTCGGGCGACCGGGGCCATGTGCCTCTTCGCATCTCTTTTACTATTTACACCGGCAGGATTCGGGGCCGTTTCGCCCAGCATCACAACGCAGCCGCAAAATAAAACTGTTGCCACTGGAACGAATGCAACTTTCTCCGTCGTTGCCACCGGGCAATCGCCGCTCGCTTATCGATGGTCGCTGAACGGAACTAATCTGACAAACAGCGCTCACATCAGCGGCGCAACGGCAACCACATTGACCGTCAGCAATGTCATCATCAGCGACGCGGGAAATTATGGAGTAGTTGTGACCAACAGCCATGGCAGCGCGACAAGTTCCAATGCAATTCTCACGGTGGGCAATGCACCAACCATTTCTCCGCAGCCACAAAGTCAAATTCGCATCGTCGGCGGCGTGGCAATTTTTTCTTCCGGCGCGACCGGCACTTCTCCCATTTCTTACCGATGGTTTTTCAACAACGCTCCTCTGACAAATAGCGCGCGTATCTTCGGGGCGACAACCACTTCACTGACGGTGAGCAATTTGCAAATGGCCGACGCGGGAAATTATAAATTCGTCGTCACAAATGCTTTTGGCTCGGTCACAAGTTCGATTTGTTCACTGGCGATTTTTACGAATTCATCTGGAATTTTTCGCTGCGTTAATATCAACAATCCAACTCCCGCTCCGCCTTATAACAACTGGAATAATGCCGCCACGAATATTCAGGACGCCATCAACGCGGCAAATTCGGGCGAAAAAATTTTCGTGACGAATGGATTCTACGGATTTTCATCCTCAAGCAATATCGTCAGTGTAAATTTCCCGCTCTCGTTGATCAGCATGTCCGGTCCGGCGCAAACGATCATCGATGGCGGCGGCACGACACCTTGCGTTTATCTGGCGGACGGAAGTTTGTTGTCCGGCTTCACCGTGACGAATGGAACGTCCACTCAAAGCGGCGGCGGAATTCTTTGCCAGTCAACCAATGTCGTCATCACGAACTGCGTGGTGACGGGAAGCTATGCCGATGTTCAGGGCGGCGGTGTTTATGGAGGTGTTCTTTTAAATTGCAGTTTGATTCACAACTCGGCGGCAGGCTTGAGCGGACCGCAGAATTATCTGGCCGGCGGTGCCGCGAGTTCGAGTGTGTTGAGCAATTGTGTTGTTACCGGAAATTTGACCGGCGACCATTCCGCGCTCTACGGGCAAGGGGCCGGCCTGGTTAATTGCACCGCCGACCGATGTGTTATCACAAATAATTCCTCTCTCTACAGCGGCGCGGGCGGCGCGGCATACAGCACGTTGAACAATTGTTTGGTCGCGAATAATTTCGCTGGCGGCTGGGGCGGTGGTGCGATCAATTCGACGTTGAACAACTGCACGGTGGTCAGCAACACAGTTCAATACAGCTCAGGCGCGGGCGTCCACACCTGCACGGTGAATAATTCAATCATCTATGACAACATCCTCGTCTTGAATATTGATGGCACGACGGACCAGACCAACCACGCGCTCAGCACTTTGAATTATTCCTGCACGACGCCGATGCCGACGAACGGCACTGGCAACATCACCAATCCGCCGCAGTTTATGAATGAAGCGGGCGGCGATTTTCATTTATATCCGGGTTCGCCGTGCATCAACGCGGGCAACAACGCTTCTACAATCGGCACGCTCGACCTCGATGGCAACACGCGCATCGTCAACACGACTGTGGACATCGGCGCGTTTGAATTTCTGGAATTGCCGTTCATCACTTCGCAACCGATCAGCCAAAGCGTATTTTTCAGCGATCCATTATCTTTTTCCGTCACCGCGTTTGGAAATGCTGCGTTTAGTTATCAATGGCGTTTCAACGGAACAAATATCGTCGGCGAAACCAATTCAACTTTGAGCCGCCAGTTCGCTCAGTTCAGCGATGCCGGAAATTATTCCGTGCTCGTGATGAACAGTTTCGGCGCGACGCTCAGTTCCAATGCTTCTCTCGCCGTCAATTCACCGTTACCTGGCGTGCCGCACATCGGAAGTTTCTCTCCACATGCGGCTTCGGTCGGCGCGACGGTGAATCTTTGGGGAACAAACTTCAGCCCTGTCGCCGCAAGCAATGTTGTGTTCTTCGGTGCAGTTCGCGCAAACGTTGTTTCAGCCAGCGAAACCAACTTGGTCGTGACGGTTCCAGTCGGCGCAACCTACGCGCCAATCACAGTGATGGTGAATGGATTGGTCGGCTACGCGCCCGCACCGTTTCAACCGACATTTCTGGGCGATGGAGAGTCGATCAGCGCCAGCACGTTCACGGCGCGCGCTGACATGACGGGAACCTACGGGAATTTTCAATCGCTGCTTTCAGACCTCGATGGCGATGGAAAACCAGATTTCGTTTTTAGTGTCAACCACACGTTTGCGGTTTTCCGAAATACCGGAACAACAAATACGTTGCCGACCGGATTCGCGCCGCGGCTCGATATTTCAACTGGAAATTCCGACAGCAATTCTGGATTTATCGCGGCGGATGTGGACGGCGATGGGAAACCTGATCTTGTTTTTTGCGACAACGCGAACAGCCGTGTCGGAATTCTAAAAAACGTTTCCACACCGGGAACACTTGCCAGCAATTCATTTGCGCCAGCGATTTATTTCAGCGTCCCGAACGCTCCCATTTACGCCCGAGTGCAGGATCTCGATTTCGACGGCAAACCGGAAATTTCTGTTGCTTGCGGCGGCGGCGTTTCCATTTTCAAAAATCTGAGCAGCCCCGGGATTCTGGACACGGGCTCCTTGGGCGGAAGAATTGACCTCGCATCCGGCGCTGGCGCTTACGATGTCGCGGTTCAGGATCTGGATGGCGACGGCAAACCCGATTTGGCCGTCACGCATCAAAGCAGCGCGTTCATTTCTATTTTCCGAAATGTCGCCACGCCGGGAACGCTCGCCGTCAATTCGTTCGAACCGAAAGTTGATTTTCCTTCGCTGAATCAAAATTTCACAATTCTCGCGGCGGACATCGATGGCGATGGAAAACCGGAATTGCTCACCGGCGGAAAAGGTTCGACGCTCCAGGTTTACCAAAATCTTTCAACGCCCGGTTCCTTCACGAGCAATTCGTTTTCGGCCCCGTGGAATTTTGGACATCCCGGCTGGGTTCACAACATCGCAATGGGCGACATCAACGGCGACGGCAAGTCCGACATCATCATCGTGGGCGAACTGGGAAGTTACATGAGAATCAATCAAAACAGGAGCACGCCGGGAACTTTCAACGCTGGTTCTATCACACCAATCGATTTTTCAACCGGCTGGAATCCGTGGGGCGTTTCGGTCGGCGACATTGATGGCGATGGACGCGCCGACGTGGCCTTTTGCAATAACTACGATGGCGCAATAACTTTTTACAAAAACGCGACGCCGTTCGGCGGGCCACCCACCGTTTCGATTCAGCCGACCAACACGTTTCTTCCCGTTGGAAGCAACTTTGTTTTGACCGCTTCGACCAGCGGACAATTGCCGTTGATTTACCAATGGATTTTCAATGGAGCGCCGTTGACGAATGACGCCCGAATTTCAGGAACGACAACGAACTCTCTGGCCATCAACAATGCGCAGACGAACGACAGCGGAAGTTATCAACTCGTCCTGTCCAATTCATTCGGCGTAGTCACCAGCGACGTCGCGTCGGTAAGCATCGTGATTTTGCCGCCGGCAATTTCGCAACAGCCCCAAAGCCAGTTCAAAGCGGTTGGAAGCAATGTTGTGATGACGACAACAATTTCGGGAACACCGCCGTATTCCTTCCAATGGTTTTTCAACGATTCGCCGTTGTCCGATGGTGGAAGAATCAGTGGCGCGAACAGCAACACTCTCAACATCAGCAGCGTTCAGACAAACGACACCGGAAATTATTATCTCATCGTCACGAATGTTTCCGGCGCGGCAACCAGCGCGGTGGCGACGCTCGACATCGGAATTCCGCCGAGCATTTCTCTTCAGCCTTCGGGTCAAACCAATTTAACCGGGTCGAATGTGACGTTCACTGTCGCGGCGGACGGAACTGCGCCACTCAATTTTCTTTGGCGTTTGAATGGCGCGAATCTCGCAGACAATTCCCGCATCAATGGCTCGACAAATTCTACTCTCACGATTTCCAACCTGCTCACCTCAGACGCCGGAAATTACGACATCATCATCACGAACAGCGTTGGCTCAATCACAAGTTCGGTCGCCGTGCTGGCAGTTTATCAACTTCCAACTTTCACCACGCAACCGATCGGACGCTCGATCGTTCCGGGTTTGCCAGCGAGTTTCACCGCGAACGTTACCGGTACAACTCCCTTCAGTTTTCAGTGGCAGTTGAATGGGACGAATATTCTTAACGCGACCAATCTTACCTATTCGATCACCGCAGTAAGCTCGAATGATTTCGGCATTTACAATCTCGTGGCGAGCAATACTGCGGGCGTCACGATCAGCGCCGACACGCCGCTCACTTATGGCCAAATCGTGGTGTGGGGAAACAGTTCCGCTGGACAAAATATTGTTCCACCGGGTGCAACCAACATCGTGATGATTTGCGCTGGCAACCAAAGTTCCGGCGTCTCACATAGTCTGGCTTTACGCGCAGATGGAACCGTTTTCGGATGGGGCAACAACACCTACGGCGAAGCCAGTCCGCCCGCGTCATTAAGCAACGTGGTTTCCATCGCTTGCGGCGTGGATCACAGCGTGGCGCTGCGAGCAGACGGCACTGTTTTCGCATGGGGTAATAACACTTTTGGACAATTAAATGTTCCGCCTGGACTTAGCAACGTAGTCGCAATTGCTGCGGGAAGTTTGCACAGCTTGGCCTTGCGCTCAGATGGAAAAGTTTTTGCCTGGGGTTCGAATTCTTCAGGTCAGACAAATGTTCCGGCAACATTGAACAAGGTCGTCGCAATCGCCGCTGGCGTGACTCATTCGCTCGCGATCCGATTCGACGGAACCGTTGTCGCCTGGGGAAGGAATAATGATGATCGTCAAGTTGCGCCCGGCCCGTCCACGGTTCCAGCTGGAATCAGCAATGTCGTTTCCATGGCAGGCGGCAACACGCATAACATCGGGTTGCTTTCGAACCTGACGGTGTTTGGGTGGGGCAACACGAATTTTGGTTTGCAAGTCATTCCTACTAATTCGACAAGAGCCATCGCCGTTGCCGCAGCCGCTGATTTCAGCATGGCGTTGCGCACCAACGGAACAGTTGCAGTCTGGGGTTCCAATTCTTCCGGGCAAACTAACGTGCCGAGCGTCGTGAGTAATGCGATTGCGATCGCCGCAGGTTGTTCGCACGCCGTCGCGCTGCTCGGGGATGGTCGTCCAGTCATTCAGCGCCAACCAGTGGGCGGAACAACATTTGTCGGACGCGATTACAATTTCAATTCAACTGTCAGTGGAAATGACACATTGAATTTTCAATGGCAGTTCAATGGCACTGACATTCCTAACGCAACGAACGCTTCTCTCGCACTTAACAATCTTTCGGTGACGAACACGGGCGAGTATCGGCTGGTCGTCAGTAACTCTCTGGGATTGGCAACGAGTGTTCCCGTGCCTCTTACTGTTTTGAATAATCCGGGGCTCACATTTTTAAGCCAACTCCCTGGTGCACAAACAAATTACCAAGGCGCAAAAATCATTCTCAATCTTGGTGTCTCTGGAAATGGCCCTTTGAAATACCAATGGAAATTGAACAGCACAAATATTCCCGGGGCTACTAATGCGGATTTTGTTTTCGACCCAATACTTGTCACGAACACTGGAAACTACACGGTCCTCGTCAGCAATCTGGTGACTTCTGCTACAAGTATTTCATCCACGCAACGAGTATTTCTCGTGAAGGCCGCTGGATTCTCCGCCACAGATCCGACTAATCTGATCACCAACGCTGTATCGCTTGCTGTCGGAAATCCTGGAGCCGGTCCAAGTGGGGGGCATTATCTTGTTTTGCGGTCGGATGGGAAAATTACTTCGTGGGGAAGCAGCCAGACAGGTTCTTACGGAGAAACCACTCCCCCGCCCTCTATTTCAAATTCCATCGCAACCGCAATTTCAGCCGGTTTCTACAGCAGCATGGCGTTGCGCTCAGATGGGATTCCGATTGCCTGGGGTTATCCAAGCTATGGAATCAGCAATGCTCCACCCAATGCGAACAGCATCATTGCCATCGCTTCCGGCGATTATCACGAACTGGCTTTGCGCGGTGATGGATCAGTAGTTGCGTGGGGCAACAACAGTTCTGGCCAAACTAACGTTCCACCAACAGCAACCAATGTCGTGGCTATTGCAGCCGGTGCTCAGCATAGCCTGGCCTTGCGCGCAAACGGAACTGTCGTCGGTTGGGGCAACAATGGAAGTGGTCAGACGACCGTTCCATTCAACGCGACGAACGTGATTGCGTTGGCCGGTGGTTCAGGCCACAGCATCGCACTTCGCGCTGACGGAACAGTTGTGCAATGGGGATCAGGCCTGGCCAACTATCCTGTTCCCTCTGGATTGTCCAACGTCGTGGCCATCTCCTCTTCGCTTACCCACAATGTGGCTCTGCGTTCTGACGGGACGGTTACCACATGGGGATTTTATTACGCATCCACAACGAATTTTCCGACCGACTTCGCCAACGTCATCCAAATCGCCAGCGGCGGCGACCATGACCTTGTGTTGTTCGGCACACGCGCGCCAGCAATCACCATCAATCCCTACAGCCGAAATTTGTTCAAAGGTTCGAATACTTTGTTCGCCGCGAAAGCTTCTGGCGTGCAACCCATGACCTATCAATGGAAAATTAATGGCACAAATATTTTAAACGCAACGAACGACACGCTTTCGCTCACCAATTTGCAATTCGCTCAGTCAGGTTCTTATCAACTTTCAGTCAGCAACAGCTACGGCGTCGCAACAAGCAAAGCTGGAAAACTCGTTGTCTCATTGCCGCTGGGTGATTCGGTTGACCAGACCCAGACTGCATTTACGAGCAGTGGCGCGGCACAATGGTTCGGCCAGACCGATGTCACGCACGACGGCATTGATGCGGCTCGAAGTGGTGCGATCAGTGACGGTCAGGAAACTATTTTACAAACCAGCATTGTGAAATCTTCCGGACAAGTTGCTTTCTGGTGGAAAGTTTCTTCAGAAAGTGGATTTGATTTTCTCGAGTTCCGAATCAACGGCGTTGTGCAGGCGAGCATTTCCGGCGAAGTCGATTGGGAACGGCGCGTTTTTTCTGCGCCGGATCTCGCCGTTCTACAATGGCGTTATTACAAGGACAACAGCGGAAGCGGAGGTCAGGATGCGGCCTGGGTTGATCAAATCGCGTTTGTTCCGAATGCTCCCGTCTTCGCAACGCAGCCGGTGGCTCAAACAGTCAACATGGGAAGCAATGTCACTTTCACCGTCAGCCTAAGCGCGACGAGTACCGGGCCTTTCACTTATATATGGAAACGCGATCAAACCAATGGCTTCGCTAATAACAGCCCTTTCATGAATTTAAATCCTGTGAGTCGCGCACTGAGCGGCAATTATACAGTCACGGTCACGAACCTCGGCGGCAGCGTCACGAGCAGCAATGCATTTTTGAAAGTCCTCATCCCGCAAAATCTCGGTGCGCCAACTTTGTTGCCGGACGGAACCTTGCAATTTGTTTCGGTTGATGCCGATGGTGGACAACATTCGCCAAGCGATTTGACGAATCTTGAGCTGCAAGCCAGTGCAGACTTGCTCTCGTGGGAAACACTTTCCAATTCACTCACTTTGACGAATGGAATGCTCTATTTCCGCGACGCCGACCAAACGAATTTCTCGTCACGTTACTATCGCATTCTCGAACATTGAGAGACTTCGATTTTATTTCCGGCCCAATTGCGCGAGGAGTTTGTTGTGGATGTCCCCGAAGCCGCCGTTGCTGAAAACGCAGACGACGTCGCCGCCGCAAACTTCTTTTTTTAAATGCGCAACGATGGCATCGGCGTCGGCCAGATACGCCGCCGGTTTTCCGCTGGCCTGCAAATCTTTCATGAGCGCGGCGGGATCAAGACGTTCTTCAGGTTTCAACAATTCCAGCCGCGCAATTTGCGAAAGAACAATCGCGTCGGCTCCGGCGAACGCTTCCGCTAACTCCTTCTGAAAAATATTCCGGCGCGTCGTGTTGGTGCGAGGTTCAAAAATCGCCCAGATTTTTTGCGTCGGATATTTGAAACGCAACGCGCGCAAGGTCTCGCGAATCGCTGTGGGATGATGTCCGAAATCATCAACCACGGTCACGCCGCCAGAAATGCCGCGAACCTCCATGCGCCGCTTGATTCCCTTGAACGTATCGAACGCTGACTGAATTTGTTTGTTGGACAGCCCGCAATGTTTTGCTGCCGCAACAACGGCGAGCGCATTTCGCACATTCAGTTCGCCGAGGAGATTGAGATGAAATTTGAAACTCGGAATTTCAAACTCCGTCGCAGTCGCGCCGAATTTTAAATTGAACGCGCGAAATTTATTTTCTTCGCCGATGCCAAAACGTTGCACCGGACAATGCGTGACATTCAGAAGTGGCGCGAGATTTTCGTCGTCGCCGTTTGCCAATAGCAAACCGTTGCGCGGAATCAAATTGATGAAGCGTTTGAATTGAAGCTGAATCGCCGCGAGATTTTCGAAAATGTCGGCGTGATCGAATTCGACGTTGTTGATGACCGCGACTTCGGGAAGATAATGAACGAATTTGCTGCGCTTGTCGAAAAACGCCGTGTCGTATTCATCGCCTTCGATGATGAACCATTCGCTGTCGGTGAAGCGCGCGCCTTGTTTCAGATTTTCCGGAATGCCGCCGATGAGAAAACTTGGATTCAGCCCGTTGTGTTCGAAAACCCAGGTAAGCAACGAAGTCGTCGTGGTTTTTCCATGTGTGCCGCTGACGACAATGGAGCGTTTGCCGCGAATGAAAAATTCCTTGAGCAATTCCGGCAGCGAACAGTAGCGCAATTTTTTTTCCAACACGGCTTCGGCTTCGGGATTGCCACGGGAAATCGCATTTCCAATCACAACGAGATCCGGTTTGTGCGCGAGATTCGTCTCAGCGTAAGTCGGCATCACCTCGATTTTCCGCTGCGCCAAAAACGTGGACATCGGAGGATAAACGTTCGTGTCCGAGCCGGTAACGTGAAAACCTTTTTCAACCAAAGCCGCAGCCGCCGAAGCCATAGCCGTTCCGCAAATTCCAACGAAGTGAATTGATTTTATTTCCGAAGAAAACATGGTCGAGAAATTAGTCAGCAACTTTCCAAGACACAAAGTTTTTCAAATTTCAAAAGAAAATTTCTCGTGAGCCGGTTATCTCTGAATTCTCGCGCTGCCGCCTTTGGCGAAGGCTTCTACTTGCTCGACGGTTGCCATCGTGGTGTCGCCGGGAAAAGTTGTGAGCAACGCACCGTGCGCCCAGCCGAGATTCACTGCGTCTTGCGGTGAAACGCCTTTGAGCAAGCCGTAAAAAAATCCCGCTGCATAGCCATCTCCGCCGCCGACACGATCAATCACGTCGAGTTCACACGTCGGGGAAACGAATGTCTTTCCGTCAATCCATGCGACTGCGCCCCAACTGTGGCGATTGGTCGAATGAACTTCGCGCAAGGTCGTCGCGACGATTTTGATGTGCGGATGTTTTTTGGTGACGTTGCCCATCATGCTGAAAAACGCGCTCGGATCGAGTTTGTCTTTTGCGGCGACTTCCGGTCCGGGAATGCCCAGACCGAGTTGCAAATCCTCTTCGTTGCCCACGAGCACATCGACGTTCTTCATAATTCTATCGAGAACGGAAACGGCGCGTTCATTTCCGCCGACGATGTTCCAAAGTTTCGCGCGATAATTTAAATCAAATGACGTGACCGCGCCCGCAGCTTTCGCAGCTTGCATCGCTTCGATGATCACTTCGGCGGTCGTTGGCGAAAGCGCGGCGAAAATTCCGCCGCTGTGAAACCACCGCACGCCCTGAGAAAAAATTTCCTTCCAATTGAAATCGCCTGGCTTCAATTGCGCGGCGGCCTCGTTGCAACGATTATAAAAAACCACCGGCGCGCGCACGCCTTGTCCGCGGTCGCTGTAAACGGTTGCCATGTTCGGCCCGTGAACGCCGTCGTGTTTAAAATTTTTGTAAAACGGTTTTACGCCCATCGCTTTCACGCGTTCAGCAATCAAATCGCCGATGGGATAGTCAACCATCGCAGTAGCAATGCCACAGTTGAGCCGGAAACAATCCGAGAGATTTGCCGCAACATTGAATTCGCCGCCGCTGACGTGGATGTCGCATTGCGTGGCTTTGCGAAAAGGAATCACGCCCGAATCAAGTCGATGAACAAGAGCGCCGAGCGAAAGAAAATCCAACGCGCCTTTGGGAGAAATTTTTAAGCCGTAATTCATGAATGCTGAATTAGCCGCAGCGAACAGACACTGTAAATCGAAAAACTTTCGCGATTTTAAATTTGTGTTAAGTCATGGAAGGTTGGTGGCGGAATTTAAATCGAATTATGCCCGTCGAATTCAAAGATTATTATAAAACGTTAGGCGTCTCGCGCACGGCGAGCGAAGACGAAATCCGAAAAGCGTTCCGCAAACTCGCGCGCGAGTATCATCCGGATGTGGCGAAGGACAAAGCCAAGGCGGAAAATAAATTTAAAGAGATTAACGAAGCCTACGAAGTTCTTAGCGACAAAGAGAAGCGCAACAAATACGACACACTCGGCGCTGATTGGAAAGGCGGTTTTGCGCCGCCACCGGGCGCGGGACAAAGTTATCGCACGAACACGTGGCGCTCAGGCTCACCCGGGCAAAGCACGGAAGATTTTGAATTCGGCGGAACGGGCTTCAGCGATTTCTTTGAACAATTTTTTGGCGGCGGACGAGGGGGCGGCGGTTTTGGGCGGCGCAGTCGAGGGTTTGAGGAAGATTTTGCGGAACGCGGCCAGGACATGGAAGCGGACATCATGGTCACACTCGCGGAGGCGATGACCGGTTCTGTTCGTCCGATTTCTTTGAGGCGAAATGGGAAATGCGAGCGCTGTCACGGAACCGGCCAGATGCAGAATCGCGCTTGCCCGGCTTGCGGCGGCACCGGAAAAATTCCGCGCACAGAAAAATATCAGGTGAAAATTCCCGCTGGCGTTCGCGAAGGACAAAAGCTGCGACTCGCTGGACAAGGCGAAGCTGGAACGGGCAACGCACCTTCGGGGGATTTATTTTTGCGCGTGAAATTTGCGGCCAATCCTGATTTTCGCGTTGAAGGCGGAAATATTTTTTTCGATTTAGATTTGGCACCATGGGAAGCGGCGTTGGGAACCAGCGTTGAAATTCCGACGTTGCAATCGCCTGTGAACATAAAAATTCCGTCCGGAACGCAAAGCGGACAACGGCTCCGCATCAAAGGACGTGGCTTGCCCAATCGCGATGGAACGGCGGGAGATTTGTATGTGGTCGCGCGGATTTCCATGCCCAAAGAAAGTAGTGAAAAAGAAAAAGAGCTTTGGCAAAAATTGGCGCGAGAATCGAGCTTCAACCCGCGCGATTGAAATGGCCGTCGCACTCGAAGGGGACTTGCCGAAAAATTAAAAAAGTTTCAAAAAAATAAGTTTGAAACGAAATTTTCGGACGCTAGTTTTTCCTCGTGTCAAAGCCGCCAGCCAAAAATAAAAAGTCCGCCATTTTGCTCGGCGTTGGCTTGGATTCTGACGGTCACAAGCGCATCACGACCGGACCGAATTTTGCGTTGCTCGGCGGCTCGCAGGAAACGCACGAAGTGATGACGGAGAAAGCGATCAAGATTAACGAAAAACTTTCCGCCAAAGGCAAGCGGCTCGAAGAAGTCAGCAGTGAAGAATTTGACGAGATCGCGCAGTCCATCGGATTGAAACGGAATCAGCCATGACCTTTCCCATTCAGATTTGCTTATGAAAAAATATTTTCTTTTATGTTCGTCAATTTTTTTCCTCTGCTTTCTTTTGAGTCACGCCAATGTTTTGGCCGCGCAACCGGAAACACCGGAAGAAAAAACTCCTGCAGAAAATCTGGAAGCCCAGGCTCCGGATTTGCTTCGCTCGAATTTGCAACTTCAGGAGCAATTGCACACGGCACTTCGCGCGATCGAGCAAGGCCGTCAGGATGCCGAAACCGCCGCCAAAAATAATGCGGATCTTTTTACGGAACGACTCAACGCTGTTGAAAAAAATCTCGCACTGCAACGCGAACACGATCTCCAATCCGTTTTGTCCATGCGCCAATCGAATCGGCTTGCGCTGGTCGCCGCCGCGATTCTCGCTGCCGTTGGAATTCTCGCTCTGTTTTTGACCGCGTTTTTTCAGATTCGCGCCATGAATAAAATCGCGGAAGTCGGCTCTTTGTTGTCCTCAAACAATCACCAATTTGATGCAACGCGTGCGCTCGGAAATGGGAACGGACAACATCCAGCGCAGCTCGAACGGAACGAACAAATCACGTCGCGTTTTCTCGCTGCAGTGGAACAACTCGAAAAGCGAATTCACGAACTTGACTCGACCAGCTCCGGCTCGAACGGTTCGTTGAAAGAAACTTTCAGTCTGGCAGAGGCCAGCGAAACCCGTTCTTTGCTCACCGAGGGGCAATCTTTATTGAACCACAGTGAAGCGGAAAAAGCGTTGCTCTGTTTTGAAAAAGCAATCGCAATGGAGCCGCAGTGCGCTGAAGCGTTGATCAAAAAAGGCACCGCGCTGGAAGCGTTGCGGAAGTTGCCGGAAGCCATCGAAACTTACGACCGCGCTATTGCAACCAACAATTCCCTGACCGTGGCTTATCTTTACAAAGGCGGCGTGCTCAATCGGCTGCAACGATTTTCGGAAGCGATGGAATGTTACGAGCAAGCCCTGCGCACCCATCCGAAAAAAGCGGCTTGATCAACGTCCGCCGTTCGCCTGCGATTTCGCCCATTCCAGATTCTGTCGCGCCTCACGAATTTTCGCACGGATCAATTCGCGATTTTCTTCCTCGGCAGCTGCCAGTTCGCGTTCCAATTCCGCAATTCGCTTTTCATAGGCAATTTGTCGCGTTTGCAGGCGCGTGTTGATCTGTTCCAATTGTTCTTCTAAATGATTCAGCTGTTCTGTCCCGCTACTTTGCGCCTCAATCAAACGCGAACGCTGCCAAATAATTTGGCGAACAAATTTGTTCATCAATCCGCGGGCTAAGTGCGGAATCAATCTCGTTTCCAGATCGGTTCCAGCACGCGGCAAAGCGAGAATATTTTCCGCACGAATCAATCCCGCTCGCGGACGCAGGGCGAAACCGAGCAAGCCAATTATCACTGCTGACAGGGCGAAAAAAATTGCCGCGCTCCACAACCAAATCTTTTTCTCGCGTGCAGTCCCAACAATCGCAATCGGCTTTTGAATTTTCAAATCGTCCAATGCCGCTTTGATTTTGGCATCCACGATTTCTCCCCGATGAACAATCACCTGGCCGCGCTCGTAGGAATTCACCGCCCAGATCAAATTCGTTTTTTCGGCACGCGCAATTCTTGTGAGTTCCTCGTCGAAGAAACAGTTTGGGGAAACAAAATTTGTCAGCGCTCTTCCCAGCGCGCGTTGCTCCTTCGGAAAACTGGCAAGCAATGCAGCCCTGGCTTTTGTGAGCGCAACAAAATTGGTGCGGCGCATCAGTTGGCTTTCGATTTTTAACATTCCCAGACTCATCTGCGGTTGGGCCGCATTGGATTCATAAACCCTGACCTGAAAAGTATTTGTAAAAGAAGGCAGCACATCCGGTCGAATAAACCTTTCGGAAATTTGGCGAAGTTTTTCGCAAAGTTCCTTGTGCAGATTTTCTTCCGAATCGCCTCGCGCCCATCGCGCCGCTTGTTCTGCGTTCACCGGAAATTTCGTTTCATTACGAATTGCCGTCACCAGCTTGCGAAAACGCGCAGTGGCAATTTCGTTGGTCGTGACGATCCGTTTTTTGAAAGTTTTTTCGACTGCGTCGAGAAACTTTTCCCGGCCAAAAATAAATTCCGTGCTGAAGTTTGCCACGGATTGATCCGCAATATTTTTTTGAAATCGAATCACCGCCGGAATTTTTGCTGCTTCCGATTGTCGGCGGATGTCCGTTTCGGCGGGATCTACAACAGCAAATTTTTTCGGTGCGATAACTTCTTGTTGCGCGGTCTCGCCGAGTGAATACGGCTTTGGAAGAACTGGCTTTTCGGAAATGCGCGCGGCGAATATGCCAGCGAACACAGCTGCAAGCGACAGCGGCACAATCAGCATTGCCGGTCGCCAGATTTTTGTTTCGAAAATTTTCACGCGCGATTTCCGAGCGTAAGAAAAGTTCGACCTCGAAACAAGGGTTCTCTCGAAAAAGGTTGGATTGCCGCAATAAGTTTCCGCATATTTCCCGCCACATGAAGTCAATGACCGGCTACGGCCGAGGTGAATGCGCTCAAAATGGTTTTAAATTTACGGTCGAGCTCAGTTCGGTGAACCGCAAGCAAAGCGAAATCTCGATCAATTTGCCGCGCGAACTCGAAGTTTTGGAAGCGCAGGTTCGCGATGAAATCAACAAATGCATTTCGCGCGGACGATTGAGCGTGCGCGTCTCGATGCACTCGGCGCAAAATAATTCCGCGAGCAAATTACGCGTGAACATTCCGCTGGCCAAAAGCTATGCGAAAGAATTCAGCAAACTTTCCAAAGCATTAAAACTTTCCGAACCGATCACGCTCGATTTATTGGTCCGTTCGCCGGGCGTTTTGCAGGCGGAAGAAGACATCGGCGATGCAGAAGATTTTTGGCCATGCGTGAATAAGGCATTGCAGGCCGCACTGGCCTCGCTGTTGAAAATGCGGTCACGTGAAGGCGCGCATCTGGCAACAGATATGACGGCGCGAATGAATACGATCCGCAAAGCTTTTACCGAAATTCAAAAACAGGCGCCCGAAGTGCAGAAACGTTATCGCGAGCAACTGATTCAACGCGTCAAAAATGCGGGCCTCGAAGTTCCAGCGCTCGACGACGAACGTCTGGTCAAAGAAGTAGTTTACTTTGCCGACCGCTCGGATATTTCAGAGGAATTAACGCGGCTGGAAAGTCATTTTCAACAGTTCGATGATTCTCAGAAATCAACGGAACCGGTCGGGCGCACACTTGATTTTTTGGCGCAGGAAATGAACCGCGAAGTGAACACGATCGGATCGAAAGCTAATAACGCACTGATTTCCAAAGAAGTTGTCGTGTTGAAAGCCGAGCTGGAAAAATTTCGTGAACAGGTTCAAAACGTGGAATAAAAATGTGGGATTATAAATTTCGAGTGATGAATTTTAAAAATTCACAATTCGCAATTCGTCATCCGCAATTCGAAAATGTCTGACAAAAATTTAAGTCCGTTGCTCATCGTCGTTTCCGCTCCGTCGGGCGGTGGCAAGACCACGCTTTGCGAACAACTTCTTGCCAAACATTCCAAAATGACTCGCGCCGTCACGTGCACCACGCGCGAGCCGCGCAAAGGCGAAGTGGATGGCGACGATTATTATTTTCTGGACGCAGCTTCATTTCTCAAGCGCGTCCAGGCCGGAAATTTTTTGGAACATGCGACCGTTTACGGAAATAGTTACGGAATTTTGAAGTCCGAAGTCGTGAGCAAACTTCGGCAGGGCAAAGATGTTTTGCTCAACATTGATGTGCAAGGCGCAGCAACCGTTCGCGAAAAAGCGGGCGAAGATGAAGAACTCAAAAAGGCGTTGGTCACGGTTTTTTTAACGACCGCCACTTTCGCCGAATTGGAAGAGCGCTTGAAACGACGCGGACAAGACAGCGCCGCGACTATTCAAAAACGGTTGAGCGTCGCGCGACAGGAGATTTCGCAATGGAAAAATTTTGATTATCTCTTGATCAGCACGACGATTGCTGAAGATTTGCGCCGCATGGAAGCGATCATCGAAGCAGAAAAAATGCGCCAATGCCGCGCGCATCTTTTGGAATAAACTCAACGAAGGATCACTCGCTTGTTCGTGTAGCATGAGCCAGAGTTAAAATTCGTTGGATAATCTCGAGTAACAGCGACTTCGATTTCTCTTTGTTACTTTCGGCTCTACTCTTAACCTGCATTTAATCGAGAAACCACGCGCAACGTTGCAATCAAAAAATGAGCGTTAAATCGAATATTGTTCTTGGCGTGACCGGTTCTATCGCCGCTTACAAAGCCGCCGATCTCACGAGCCAACTCGCGAAAGCCGATTGCGATGTCCATGTCGTATTGACTTCGGATGCGCAGAAATTCATTACGCCACTTTGTTTCAAAACGCTTTCCCGCAATCCTGTCGTGACCGATTTATACGAGGAAGAAAATGGCTGGAAACCGTTGCATATCAAATTGGCTGACGAAGCAAATTTATTTTTGATCGCTCCCGCCACGGCAAATGTGCTGGCGAAACTCGCTCATGGAATTGCAGACGACGCCCTGACTTGCATCGCACTCGCGCTGAATCCAAAAGCAAAAATTTTAATCGCGCCGGCGATGAATGGAAAGATGTGGTCTCACCCGGCGACGCAGCAAAATGTCCAAACGTTGAAATCGCGTGGCGTGGAATTTATCGGGCCGGAAGAAGGAATGCTTTCCTGTGGTTACGAAGGTTTGGGGCGTCTTTGGCACGTCGAGGAAATTGCCCGCCGCAGTCTGGAGTTGCTGAAATAATTGGATATGAATCTAGTTCCACGCCAGGCGCTGAAAAAGTTGGCCGGGCTGGTGGTTTCACCGGGAATCGAGCCAGCGGTTCAATCTGCGCGCATCCACACTTTTCAACGGAATGTTATCCTGCCGATCAAGGGATTGCTGATTGTGGCGCTGGTTTATTATTTTTATTTTTCCAACTGGATCGACCAGCCCCGGCTCAATCGAGAATTTGCTCTTAAAACAATTTTTGGACTTTTTCTTTTTTATGTTCTAACAACGATCGCGATAGGGTCGGTGTTTATTTTTGTCCGACGACTTCCACTCCACGTGCTGCAAGGAATGATTTTTGTGATGGGCTTGCTCGACGGATTTTTGTTCGCGTCGTTGATTTTGGTCACGGGCGGTTTCGACAGCATCATTTTTTGGATTTTTCCGGCATTGATTATTCACAACGCACTGAGCATTTCACTCGCCTCGCCGCAGATTGTGCTCAATCTGGTTGTTTGTTTGCTCTATGGATTGGCGAGCGCATTGGATGTTTTTATCAGTGATGAAGATGCTGTTTTTTTAGCATTGGATTCGGGGACGCGACACGCCCTCGATTTTGGTCCGACTGAAAATCTGGCGGAACCATTTCTCTTGCGCATACTTCTTTTGGTTCTTCTGACATTTTGTTGTTACGGCGTGCAAGCGTTGTTTGAAAAACAGCGTCGTGCCGAAGAGGAAGCCGAGGAATTTACTTTTCGCCAGGAACAACTCCATACCGCCGGTCGCCTCGCAGCGCAAATCGCGCACCAGATCAAAAATCCATTGAGCATCATTAATAATGCTTCGTTCTCATTACAACGCGCCGTTCAGGATGGGAAAAGTTCCGCAGCAGAACAGATCCAAATCATTCGCGAAGAAGTCGAGCGCGCTGATCGAATTATCACCGAACTGATGGGCTACGCTCAATTGGCCGAAGGAACTGTTGAAAAAATCAGCGTGACCGAAGAATTGGAACGCGCAATTGCCAAAGTTTTTCCAGCGGCTGCAAAATATAATATTGAAATCCGACGTGATTACATGTCTGCGCTTCCATCATTGATGATGCAACGAAATCACATCTCTGAAATTTTCGTCAACATTTTACAAAACGGTCGCGAGGCGATGCCCGACGGCGGCACACTTAAAATCACTGCCGAACACGGTCCCAATTTTTCCGTCGTCATCACAATGACCGATTCCGGCCCGGGAATTCCCAAGGAAAAAGTTGCAAAAATTTTCGAACCTTATTTCAGCACAAAAGCAAAAGGAACCGGTCTCGGTCTGGCAATCGTCAAACATAACGTTGAGATTTATGGCGGAAAAGTCAGCGTCGAATCGGAGCTTGGAAAGGGTTCGCGATTTACGATACAGTTTCCGGCGAAAACTTTGATGAAATTAAGTCAATGAGCGTTCTTCCTCCACCGGTTCTCGTCGTGGATGACGAGAAAAACATGCGGCTCTCCCTCAAATCCATTTTGGCGGACGAAGGCCACCGTGCGCGCGTTGTGGAATCGGCTGAAGAAGCGTTGCTCTTGCTCGCGCAGGAAGAATTTTTGATGGTCATCACCGACGCGCAACTCGGCGGCATGAACGGTTACGATTTCATCAAGCAGGTCGCGAAATCATGGCCCGAGATTCCTGTTTTAATGATCACTGCCTACGCCACGCCGAAACTCGCCGTGGAAGCAATCAAGGCCGGTGCAATTGATTACCTGGCAAAACCGTTTGCGCCCGAAGAACTTTTACACGCAATTGCTCGTTGCGTTGAGCGTTACAATCTTTTGCAGGAGAACGCCACGTTGCGCGCAAAAGTTGTTGAGCCTTACAAGCTGGAACAAATCATTGGTGTCTCTCCGAAAATGAAGGAGCTTCGGCAATTGATTCAAACCGTCGCACCAACTCGCGCCACGGTTTTGATCCTCGGCGAAAGTGGAACCGGAAAAGAATTGATTGCTGGCGCATTGCACAGCTTGAGCCAACGGCGCACGGCAAATTATGTTCGCATCAATTGCGCGGCCATTCCGGAAAATTTATTGGAAAGCGAATTGTTCGGTCATGAAAAAGGCGCCTTCACCGGCGCGTTAAAACAAAAACTGGGTCGTGTGGAAGAGGCTGATGGCGGAACAATTTTTCTGGACGAAATCGGCGACATGAGCCGTTCGCTCCAGGCCAAGCTCCTGCGATTTTTGGAAGATGGCACTTTCACTCGCGTCGGCGGCAACGAAGAATTGCGGGTTGACGTACGGCTGATCGCCGCGACCAATCGCGATATTGTTGAAGCCATCCGACAAAATCAGTTCCGCGAAGATTTGTTTCACCGCTTGAACGTCGTCCAGTTTCGTCCACCGCCATTGCGCGAACGCGGACAGGATATTCTTTTGTTGGCCGAAGAATTTTTGCGGCACTTCAATGCCGTGATGAAAAAACAGGTCAAAACGTTGTCTGCTTCGGCCAAAGAAAAACTTCTCTCGCATCCGTGGCCGGGAAATGTGCGTTACTTGCGCAACGTTATTGAGCGAGCTGTCATTTTGGAAACTACTTCCGAAATCCAGGCTGCGAGCCTTCCCGATTTCCAATTGGAATCACTCGCGCGAAAACCCGAAGCGCCCACCTTCTCTTCTGAAAATTCCCTCGACGAATTGATGGCGGATTACGAGCGGCAAGTCATCTCCAGCATTCTGGAACATAACCAATTCAATCTTGGCAAGAGCGCCGATCAACTCAAAATCAGCCGCCACGCGTTGCGTTATCGCATGCAGCGCCTCAACATCAGCGGCACCGAGGAAGATGAAATCTCATCGAATTCCAAGGAGGTTTCATGCTGAAACAATTTATTGACCCAAAGAACAAAGGCTTTCTCGAGTTAGCGAGTCAGAAAGGACCGAACAGCGGCGTCTTTATTATTTTGGGAGTGATATGTTTATTGGTCATTCTTCTTTTTGTCTGGGCCGCTTATTTTCGAAAACGAAAGCGCAGATCTAAAACTCTTTTGCCCAAAAATATTTCGGTGGCTCAATCCAGACTTCCCGGTGAACGTCGCAGAAAACGAAAACGTCGCTGGAAAAATCGCAATCCAACTCTCTCGCAAACCGGCGGGCTTCCCGCGACAAAAACCGAAGACGTTTCTCAATCCTGACATGGAACAAAGCCGGACGATCACTCGCAAAAGCGCTTCGAACCTCGCTTTAGCATTCGTGTTACTGCCCAAACCGAAACGCGACGCCATGTCTGCGCTCTACGCATTTTGTCGCGAAATCGACGACGTGGCTGATGACGAATCAGTTCCGGTCGAAAAACGGCGCAAGCAACTCGCTCTCTGGCGCAGCGATATTCTCGAAGCATGTCAAGGCGGCTCGCCGAAATTCATTACGAATCAAGAATTCAAACCGGTCATCGCTCAATACAAATTACCTTTCGAACATTTCGACGATTTAATCCGCGGTGTGGAAATGGATCTCGATATCAAACGCTACGAAAACTTCGATAGTCTGGAAAAATATTGTTATCGCGTCGCCTCGGTCGTTGGATTGCTCAGCATTGAAATTTTTGGTTACGCGAATCCGGCGTGTCGCGAATACGCAATCCACCTCGGCAAAGCGCTGCAATTGACCAACATTTTGCGCGATGTAAAAACGGACGCGAAACGTGGCCGCATCTATCTGCCGACTTCGGAAATGGCGCAATGCAACGTTTCTGAAGAAGAAATTTTTCGCGGTGAATATCCAGAACATTATTTTGAACTGGGACGAACAGTGGCGCAACGAGCGCGATATTTTTACAAGCTGGCGCACGAAACTTTGCCCCTGACCGACCGCAAATCAATGGTCGCCGCTGAATTGATGGGGTCGGTTTACTGGCGGCTGCTGCGAAAATTAGAGCGAGAAAATTTTAACGTCTTCGGCGCATGTCCAACCCGTTTGAATAAAGCGCAAAAGATTTTTCTCACTTTTCAAACCTGGCTCCGCATTTCCTCGGGAAGAGTTACTGCCAATTATGGGATCTCCTGAACGACGTCTGATTGTGAACGCAGACGATTTCGGCCGTTCTCCCTCCATCAATGCGGCAGTTATTCGCGCGCACCACGAAGGAATTTTGACCAGCGCCAGTTTGATGGTGAATGAACCGGCCTTCGATGAAGCTGTTTGTCTGGCAAAACAAAATCCTCGTCTCGGCGTCGGACTTCACTTGTCGCTTGTGTGCGGAAAATCCGCGCTGGCTACGGAAAAAATCCCTGCACTCGTCAACTCTCAGAGAGATTTCTCTGCCAACGCCGTTGTGTCCGGCTTGCGATTTTTCTTTCTCCCGAAACTAAAAGCCCAATTACGCGACGAACTTGAAACTCAATTTCAAAAATTTCGTTCAACGGGCCTTCCGCTGGATCACGTCAATGGACATCTCAATATTCATCTGCATCCGGTGGTGTTTAAGATTTTGATCGAGAACGCGAAGCGCTGGGGTATTTCGCATTTGCGCTTAACCTCCGATCCTCTCCCGTTGAATTTAAAACTTGCGAATGGAAATATTTTTTACCGCGCAAGCCATGCCGTTATTTATCGACTACTTTCCAATTGGGCGCGTCCGAAACTGGAGCGCGCCGGAATTCGCCACACAAAAAAAGTTTTTGGTTTGTTACAAAATGCCCGTGTGGACGAAACCTTTTTGAAAAATTTATTACCACAGCTTCCCGCAGGCGATTCCGAGCTTTACTCTCATCCGTCGCTCACCGATTTTAAACACGAATTCGACGCGCTCATCAGTCCTGACGTCAAAACGTTAGTCGAGAAACTCAACATCCAACTGATTCGCTACCAGGATTTGTAATGGCAAAACTAATTTTAATTCTTCTGATCGGATTGATTTTTGAATCAACCGGCGTCGTGCTTCTGAAAAAAGGAATCTCGCAAATCGGCGACTTCAAACGAATCAGTGTCTCGGAAATCGCACGCGTCATCAAAGCCGGCGCAACCAATCCACAAATTCTATTTGGTGTTCTTTTTGAAGCGCTCTTTTTCGCTTGCCTGCTGATCTTGATGTCGAAGAGCGACATCAGTTTTCTTTGGCCTTTGACCAGTCTCAGTTTTGTTTTCGCTACATTCGCCGCAATATTCTTTTTGGGCGAACACGTTTCCGCAGCGCGATGGGCTGGAGTTGTTTTTATCATGCTCGGCGCTGCACTAATCAGTTACAGCGAATCATCGAAAGCGAAATCCCCTACCTCCGAAGTTGTCTCTCCCGTCACGGAGAAATAATTTTCAGGAGAACTTTGGCAAGTTGTTCCGCGGCGAATCGGCAACGTTTTTGCAACCGCAATAGCGCGCCAATTTTCCTCGGTGATTTTGCAATTGCCCAAGCAAGCTTGCCGTAGTGCAGATTCAAATCCGGTTTGGAAAGCTCGTTGAAATCCAACGGTAGATCTTCCTCTGCGGTATCGGAAATTACGCGCAGAGTTGCAGAAGGAATTCTCTTTTCTCGACACACAAATTGAATCGCTTCGGATTCCATCTCAACTGCATCTGCACCACTTTCGCGATAAATCTTTTTCTTTTCCGTCTCCGTGATTGCCATTCGGTTTGCGCAAAAGAATTTCGCGGATGTCGCTCCAGCTTTTTCCACGCGCTTACCTAACCCGTCGTCTTCAGTCGCAAAAAGAACCGCGCCCAAAATCAGATCCGGCTTGAGCGCGCCTGCAAAACCGCAGGTCAACACCAGATCGGGAGAATTATGTTCAAGAAATTTGCGCACCGCGTTCTCTGCATTTTTTTTTCCGATTCCCGTAAAAAGAATGGTCACATTCGAACGATTGGCGAGAAATTTGCAAAACGGCCCAGCCTCTTCTTTCAAGGCAAAACATACTAAAACTTTTTCTGCTAAATCCTTGGCTTCTTCTGACTTCATTTGATTCCGGCGAGCCGCTCTTTCCAGATTCGATAAAGCAAGACGGTCGCGTGAACATCGCGCAGACAATATTCCGCAATTTCGCGATAACGTCCTTCAGCCAACATATTGTTTACGTCCATTCCGGTGACGCCATGACTCTTTGGAGATTCGATCCCGAACGCTTTGCAGTAGAAATCCAAATTAAATTTTCGCGCTGCCCCATCGCGACCGCTCACTCCGTAAAAAGTAAATTGCTCAGCCAGGTCGCAATGCGGTTCAGTTTGATAACGATAGCCAAGCCAATTTTTTTGCGAGATCGAAACATTTAACAACGCCGAACGGAGATAAATAAACGGCACATCAAAACCGCGCCCGTTGAATGTCACAATCGAATCATAATGTCGCGAGACGTCCCAAAAAGATGTCAGCAATTCAACTTCATCAGCGCACGGAACAAATTCGACTGCACCCTCGCCGGTCTGATCAGGTTCAAAATCTTCCGCCGTAAAAAGCACCTGACCTTTGCAACTTTCGGCGTTGAGCATCGCGATGCAAACAACCTGTCCAGTCAATGGCCACAAACTAAACTGTCGCTGGATTTCAGAGCGGCGATTCGCCTGCTCCAACTCCGGCAATTTTTGCGCATCGCGAAAAAGATATTCCTGCTGCACATCGTCAAAATTTTCAACAGGCAGCGAGGTGGTTTCGATGTCGAAAACAAGTTTAGCCATAATAATGAGCGGGGTTTTAAATTAAACAGGATGGAAACCTGTTGAGCAGATTCCCATCCTGAAATGTTTAGGGGTGAATTACTTCTTTTTCTTCCCGCCTTTTTTCTTCGCGGCTTTCTTAGCAGGTTTTTTCTTCGTGGCCATGCAATTCACCTCCAATCAATTTAGAAATGGTTTTTTTGTGGTTCAACGACACTTTTTGTAACGACTATTTTTTTTAATGACTAGCGTTTTGTTCAAAAACTTTTTGTCCGCGAAAAATATTTTTCCGAAGAAAATTTTCACGCGCCAAATTTATCGAACATTTTTGCGTTCGCTTGCATCAATCGCATCAGGAATTTCGCTTCGAAAACTCCGAGTGATCCGAGGTTCGCTCCCGTTTCCGTGAAACGCTCCAGTTTGTCTGAACCGGAAATTGCGGAATGCAACAACACCGGCTGCGGATGCCAAGAATGTCCTTTCACAACACATGGCGTCGAGTGATCACCAGTGATTGCGAGCACGTCTGGTTTTTTCTTCAGCAAAATCGGCAACGCCGCGTCAAAATCTTCAATCGCTTTTTTCTTCGCCTCGAAATTTCCATCTTCACCGTGCATGTCCGTGTATTTGTAGTGAATGAAAAAATAATCGTAGTTCTCGAATTCAGCAGCGTAGCGCTCGAATTGTTCAGCAATCGTTTGTGGCCCTTCGATTTTTTTCATTCCAACCAGTTGCGCGAGTCCCTTGTACATCGGATAAACGGCGAGACACGCCGCGCGCAAACCGTACCGTTCTTCAATCGTCGGAATCGCAGGCTGATGTGCAATGCCGCGTAACAAAAATCCGTTCGCCGGTTTTTTCTTCGCGAGAAGTGGCAATGCTGCTTTATAAAATTCAGCGATCAAATTGGCCGCTTTATTTTGTTTCGCAGAATTTACATCCGTCGCGTGAACCACTGGAATCGGCGCACCCTCGCGATTTGGATCCGCATCGGTCAACGGCCCTTCCAAACCGTCTCCACGGAAAATCACCACGAAGCGATGTCCTTTCCCAGCTTTGATAATTATTTCGGCATCGCCAATTTTTTTTATTTTTTTGGAAAGTATTTCGCACAACTGTTCGCAAACATTTGTTTCAATTCGTCCAGCACGGCGATCTGTGACAATTCCTTTTGCGTCCAATGTGCAAAAATTTGCGCGCGCCGCGACATCTCCCGCTTTCAAATCAATTCCAAGACCCAAGGCTTCAATCACACCACGGCCGACTTGATATTCGAGCGGATCGTATCCAAACAGCGCGAGATGTCCCGGTCCGCTGCCCGGAGTGACGCCCGGCGCGACTGGAATCATCCGTCCTTGCGCCGAATCTTTGGTGAGCGCGTCGAGATTCGGCGTTGACGCTGCTTCCAACGGCGTCATGTATTTGGTTTGTTTCGTCGCGATATCGCCCACGCCATCCAACACAACCAAAGCGAGCTTCGCATTTGTTTTGACCAACAATTTTGAATAGAGGGAATCAAGGTTCATAAAATTTTCCGTGAAATACCGAACTCCGGCAGTTGCGAATAATGCGAGCAAGCACTCTCAATCGTCAACGTGATACTTGGCTTTGTCGCTCGACAATGTCGCAGTGAACTTGAAAATTGCCGTCATGTCCGGCGTTGTTTTAGAGAAGCTCAACAAAATATTTTCCAATGCGAAATTGACGACGCACGCGGTAAAAGATCTAAGTCTCACGATTCCATCCGACGAAATACTTGCGCTCGTTGGACCTTCTGGATGCGGAAAAACAACGACCTTGCGACTCATTGCCGGCTTGGAAGAAGCGACGAGCGGTTCAATTTTCATCAATGGCAAATCGGCCAACGAAGTTCCAGCGAAAGATCGTGACGTGGCAATGGTTTTTCAACAGCCAGCGTTATTTCCGCACATGACAGTTTTTGAAAATTTGTCATTCGGTTTGAAATTGAGAAAAATTCCGCGTGACGAAATCCAAAAGCGCGTCGAGACGGCTGCGGAAATTCTTGGATTGAAAAAACATTTGCTTGCGCGCCCGCAAGAACTTTCTGGCGGCGAAGCCCAGCGCGTTTCACTTGGTCGCGCTCTGGTTCGTAATCCTAAAGTTTTTCTCCTCGACGAACCGCTTTCATCGGTTGATGCGCCGACCCGCAAACAACTTCGCAAGCAAATTGTCGAACTCCAAAAGCTGCTGCGCGTTCCGATGATTTACGTGACGCACGATCAACGCGAAGCGCTTTCCATCGGCCAGCGTGTCGCGGTTCTTTTTCAAGGCGAGCTTCAGCAAATCGGAACCGCGACCGAAATTCGTGAGAAACCGAGAAATGAATTTGTCGCAGAGTTTTTCAATCCGGAATGAGCGCAGACACGAATTCATGAACTACCACGAATTAGAAGCTTCTTCGAATTCGTGAAAATTAGTGAATTTCGTGTCAAAACATTTGCTTTGAATCCGGTTCATCTGCACCCAACTTATGGCTTTGCTTTTTAAAACTCTACTTGGTGACTTCGTGAGTTGGTGCTTAATTCCCAATTGAATGAGTTCTCTCACGCTTCATGAATTGCACGCCGGATTGAACGCAAATTTTTTGGAAATCAACGGTGTCGAAGCCGTCGCTAATTACGGTGATTCTCTTTCGGAACACGCAGCTTTGAAAAACGCAGCGGGCGTTCTCGATTTAAGTTTTCGCGGACGACTCTGCTTACTCGGGGCAGATCGTCAGAATTTCTTGAATGGCCAGGTCACGAACAATGTGAAGGATCTGAAAGCGGGCGCTGGTTGTTACGCCGCTTTGATCACTGCGAAAGGGAAAATGCAGTCCGACCTGAACATCTACAATTTGGAAAATGAAATCCTGCTCGATTTTGAACCCGGACTTTCCAAAATCATAAAAGAGCGCTTGGAAAAATATATCATCGCTGACGACGTGCAAATTGTAGATGTCGCGCCGCATTACGGACTGTTGAGTATTCAGGGACCAAAAACTTTTGAAGTTGTCGAACGCCTGCAATTGGGATTTGCCGTTCCACAAAGTTCGATGAGTTCTGTTTCCGTAAAAAATGAAACTCTCGGCGAAATCTATTTCATGAATCATTCGCGCGGCGGAAATTTCGGCGTGGACATTTTTGTTCCATCAAATTCACTCGGCGCTGTTGCGGATAAAATAATCACAGCAGCAAAAGAAATCGGCGGACGCGCCTGCGGTTGGAATGCGCTCGAAATTGCGCGCATCGAAGCGGGGATTCCTCGCTTTGGCGCGGACATGGATGAAACGAATCTGCCGCCCGAAGCTGGATTGGATTCGCGCGCGGTCAGCTACACAAAGGGCTGCTACATTGGTCAGGAAGTCATTGCGCGCATCCGCACTTATGGACAGGTGGCGAAAGCGTTGCGCGGATTGCAGCTTGCGGACGATTTGAAAAATTTTCCAATGAAAGGTGATAAGCTTTTTTTCGGCGAAAAAGAAGTCGGTTACATCACGAGTGCGATTGCCTCGCCAACTTTCAAAATGAATATCGCCTTGGGATACGTTCGTCGCGAAGCGAACAAAGTTGGAACGGACTTAATCCTGCGAACTCAAAACGGGAACAGCCCCGCGAAAATTGTGGCGTTGCCGTTCGCTGGATGAATGGATTGAGAATAAATCTTCTCGAGATATTTTTCAGCTCGAAGCACTTCACATTTCCGTAGTGGTTATGCGACCCCTAATTCCGCAATTGCACTCGGCTGGCTTTCGCCTGTTTCGTTCACAGCGGTGATGTAAATGCGGACGGTTTTGCCGGAGCCAAGACTGAAGAGTGTGGCATCGCTATCGTGGACCGTGGCGACGGATTGGAAAACGCTGCTGTTACCAACCACGTTGAGCCAAACGCGATAACGATCAGCGCGGCGAGAGTCAGCCCAATCTGCATGCGCCGTTCCCGGACTTCCAGATGTGAGCGTGAGCGCTTCTGGCGCCTCTGGCGCGCTCGGTGCGCCGGGTTGGTTTAGCCCAAAAGCTTCCCAGCACGGATCATTGTCTTTGAGCAACTGGCTTAATTCCCCAATCAAGCCCCGCATGCGGACGAGTAAAATTTTTACAGCAACGTCACGCGCTATTTTTTTATTTCCAGCGGTGACATTTCCATTCTTGACCGTTTGCCGTGCATTGGACAACGCATTACCGCGCGTTTCTGCGATCAAAGCCGTGACGTTGATCTTCGCGTCTAAAACGGCGTGCGACGGATTATTGATGAAATAATTTTTAAGCGAAGTGCAAAGAGTCAATCGCTCGACCTGCGTGTTGGGAACAGCCGTTGAATTGTTCGGAAAACCTGTGGCTTTCCATGCATCGCTCCAGAATTCGCCATAACGATCGACCAAAACGCCGCGGGCCGCCTTGAGAAATGCGCGCGCATTGGAATCGGCGATGCGAAGCGCAGTCGAATAGGTATTCTTCCATCCTTTGGCGTTGGCGTAATCGCCAGCGGCAAGTGTTGCGGCATCCAGATCAGCGCGAAAAACAACTTCGGTATTCTGTTTTATTTTTAGCAAGAATTCGTATTCGTGCAGTCCGTCCGCCATATTTTCAGCGAGAGCGAAGAGTTGCGGGAGCGCCTTGGGCAATTCGTTAGAGGCCATATCTTAATAGTCGTGGGTTTGGGATTTAGGACTGAAAAATTGGATGAAGTGTGGAAGCTCCGCGTCGAAATTTGGGTTTTACCGTGTACTCTGCGAATGAAGAGTTTGCAATTTAGAGGGCGCGTGCGTCTGTCGCAGGTTGTCTGATAACAAAATTTGAATCTTCGGAGGGATATGCCCGCCCTGCCCACCACTTTGCCCAAAATTCCCGCCCTTTACCCCTCCGAAGAAATTCAATTCGCTCAAATTGTGTCCAAATTCGCTCTGAGTTTGGTTGTTCAAGCGTGCGCAGTTTACGAGTTCTGTAGAAATGCGGTATCCCCAAAAGTGTGGATGCCGGAAGTTTGGTCTGCAGGCCTAGAAAATGGTCGCGAGACACGGCTCGACGGTAAAATTTTCTTTAGGAGTCGGAAGAATACAACTGGGCAACGGCTTCAGCGCGGGAACGAACGTGAAGTTTTTCGTAGATGTGGCGGATATGAGTGTTGACGGTGGCCATGCCGATGCTGAGTTCTCGAGCGATTTCTTTGGATCGATGTCCCTTTGCGAGGAGGCGCAACACCTGATCTTCTTTGGGCGAGAGGAGCCCAATGGAACTGGAGGACTCCGGGGTCTGACGAAATGCGGTGACGACCTTTCGCGCGATCTGGCTCGACATCGGCGCGCCGCCGTTGTGAACGTCGCGGACGGCTTCAAGAATTTCCGCCGGCGAAGTGTGTTTGACGAGATAGCCCGTTGCACCGGCTTTCATTGATTCAAAAACTCGGTCGTTATCTTCTTCAATGGTCAACATGATGACCTGCGTTTCCGGGAGCAAAGTTTTCAATCGCGCGACTCCTTGAATTCCGCTACGACCCGGTAAATGGATGTCCATCAGCACCACATCGGGCACAAGCTTGGGCAATGTCTCCCACGCTTCCTCAACGCTGACGCAGGTAGCAACGCAGGCGAATCCTTCTGTGGTATTTATCAGCCGAGAAAGATTTTCGCGCACGGCAGTATTGTCTTCCACAATTGCAACTTGGATTTTCATTTGCTTTCAAACGCGCTCTTGCGCGATGCCGCTAAATTGTTTGAGAGAGGTACGCAGAATCGGATTTCCGTGCCGGCACCTGGATGAGAAATGCACTGAAACGTTCCGCCGATTTGTTCCATTCGCGAACGCATATTGCCGAGTCCGTTTCCAGCGACTGTTTCGGGATTGAATCCGCGGCCGTTGTCTTTAAGCGAAAGCAAAACTGTTTTGTCCGTAAATTCCAATCGCGCCTCAACACAAGTGGCGCGCGCGTGACGCACAATGTTGGCCAACCCTTCTCGAACGCTTAGGGTAATTTGATGGCGCGCGTCGCCGTCAATTGGTATGGAAGGAATTTCTTCAGGAAATTCCAAATCCACGAGAATGTCCGCATTGCGCAAGAAATGGGAAATTTGTTCCTCTAGAAAATCGGCAAGACTGGAAGCCGTGTCACAACGCGGATTGGTCGCCCAAACTACTTCGCGCATTCGTTCAGCCAACTCTCGTGTGCGTTGCGCTGTTTCGCCGAGCCGTTCTGTGATGGTTGATGCTCTCGAATTCTCGCGGCCAACCACATCGATTTCAAGCGCGAGACCGGTCAACGCGGCGCCAAGATCATCGTGCAAATCACGAGCGATGCGACTTCGCTGCAACGAAAGAGCACGTTGTTCATCGAGTTTCAAAACGCGCCTTTGCCAATGCAAGCGATAACGGTGAACAGAAATAGCGAGACCCACCACGATGAGAACTCCGGCTAAATAAAACTGCCAACGTTGCCAAAAATGCGGCGCGATAGAAAATGCAAACGTCGCAGGTGTGGCGCTCCAGATTCCATGATGATCCGCAGCCACCACTTCAAAACGATAATCACCTGGATTCAGATTAATATAACGAACTGTTCTTTCCGTAGTCTCTTCGCGCCATTGTGAATCCGTTCCATCGAGCCGATAACGAAAGCGCGTTCGATTTGGGTTCGCAAAACTGTTGGCGGTGTATTGAAACTCGACCACGTCGGATTGTCCCGGTGGAATTTTTACTGCGGCTGTCCCTCGTGAGAGTGCAGCGAAATTGTTTTTTATTTTATTCGTTGCGCTCAAATCTTCCCCAAAAATGAGATCGCCATCGGCTTTAACTTTTTCGATTAGCACTGATGTTGGAGAAATATCTGCGCCGATGTTTGCCGGATCAATCACAACGAGGCCGCGTATCGTCGGAAACCAAAGGCGTCCGTCGCGAGATTTACAACCGGCAGGCTGCGTTTCTCCATTTGTTTCCGCGCTCTCCATTCCATCAGCCGTGCCGAACGTGATGCACCGAAACGTCATCGCTCGGCCGTCCGCAACTGCGTCCAGTTCATTGAGACTCGTTCGGTAAATTCCTTGCAATCCGCTCAACCAGAGAAAACGCAAATCGTCTTCCAGAATGCAATTAATCGTTTCTTCTGAAAGTCCTTGTTGCCTGTGAAATGTTGTAAATTTTCCGTCCTTAAAACGCACCAATCCGTTGTCTCCACCAAGCCACAACGCGCCCGCCATGTCTTCGTGAATCGCCCAGATTTGCTTGCAGCTCAATCCATCACGTTCCGTGAAAATCGTCTTCTTTCCGTCACGCCATCGAACCAACCCCAGTTCCTTGCTCGCAAACCAAAGTGTTTTATCGCGAGTTTCGAAAATGGAATAAACTCCAGCAATCGGTTGTCCCGTTAATTCTTCGCCAGAAATTATTTTGCCATTGTCCAGAATCGTGAGATCGCTCGAAGATCCACTCCAAAGCCGACCGGATTTATCTTCATAAAGAACGTCAATTGCTCCCGAGATTTGCTGACCGGGAATCGCGGTGACAAACTTATCACCTTCGATTTCGCAAATTCCGTGTTCGCGGTTTGCAACCCAAATGTTGCCATTGCGGCCGGCACACATGGCGCGATTATGCGACCATAATTCAGCCAGCTCAAAATTCACCACACGATCACCGCGGATTCGTCCCAGACCTTTGTCCGTGTAACACCAGATTGTCCCATCACTTGCTTCGCAAACTGACCGGACATTGTCGTGCGGCAATCCATCGCGACTCGAAAAAACTCGGACTCGTGGCATTTGCAATTGAAACAGCCCGCGGTCAGTCCCAATCCAGAAGTTGCCCTCAGAATCTTCTTCCATGCAATTAACGGAGCTACCAGAAAATTCATCTCCGAGATTCAAGTTGTTCCACACCACACCCGAATCCGGCGATGCCATTCCTGGATTAAGGCATCGTTTAAATTTTCCTGAAATCGGATTCACCCAAACATTGCTGGAGCGATCCTGATAAACAAATTGAACCGGCAAATTGCCCAGGCTCGCGTCAAAAGTCGCTTGCACGCTGCTATCGGGTTGCTTTTTCAAATGAAAAAGTCCGGCAGAAGTTCCGATCCAAAAACTTTTCTCACTGGATGGGAATGCAGAAAGCCACTCGCAATTCGGCAAGCCAACAACGCCGTTCGTGGTGAGCGCTCCTCTCGGCGATATTTCCAACCACAATGGTGGATTTAAAAGATTCAGGCCGCCCGACTTTTCACTCACCATCGGAAACATCGATCGTGCTCTCGGCAAATTTATTGGTGGAGAAAATTTACCTCCACGAAATTGCTGCACAGTCTTGAGTGACCGCACCCAGAAATCGCCGGACGGGGAGACCGTCATGTACACGGCGTCGCGGCGTTTGCCCGTTCCGTTCTTGTCCTCAACGTCCATTGTCAACGCCTGAAAAAATTTGTCGTGATAACTGACGACACCATCGCGCGTTCCGATCCAGAGAGTGCCGGAATTATCTTCGACGAGAAACTTGATCGCATCATCGCGAAGTTCCGGAGTATTTGCTTTGGTGAACGTTGTGAAACGTATTCCGTCGAAACGCGTCAGCCCAAACCACGTTCCAATCCACAATGAACCGTCACGCGTTTGTTTGAGACAGGAAATCCGGTTCTGCGGCAAGCCTTCTTCCGTCGTCCAACGTTTGCTGCGGAAAGAAATCTCTTTTTCAACTGTTTGCGCCGAGCAAGCCAGCGGCGCCAGAACCACCAGTCTTAAAACAAAAGCGAGTTGGATTGAGCGGCGCAGCCTGTGAATTGATATCGCAACCGGTGTTGCCGGCGCGAGAAAGTTAAATTTTTTCAAGCGTCTGGAATGCCCCCAAAAATCAAATACAAATTTTTGCCCTCTGTAACACATGCGAAATGCGGCAACTACTTCAACGTTTCAATCGAATGAATTCTCCGACTCCAGTGTTGATCCATGAAGCTTCGTTTTGATTTCCATTTTGCGAAATTGTCGGTTGCGGATTCATGTCGCTCCACGACGCTGGCGAAAGCGTGTCCGACGTTTGAATCGTGAATAGCCCGAAATTTGTGGGCCACGAAAGCGTCACGCTGTTTCCCAAACATCTGATGTTGATGCGAGGAAGCCATTGGACATTGATCGGATTTGCGAACGGAGTTGTTTGCGCACGGCCATTGGTCGTGCCCGCAGGTTGGGAAGAATAACTCGCGGAAACCGTAATAAATTCTGACGTTAAATTAAGAGAGGTGACATCAAATTCAAATTGCCCAGGCGTGGGGTTCAAATCTTGTGGTCCGTTTTCAATGAATGAGCCAAGATAAATTTTCCCCTGCGCAAAACCAGCGAACCCGCCGCCGGGAAGAGCCAGTTCGCTCAACTCAAATTTTTGTCCGTTCGTCCAGCCTTCTTCATCCGCAAGATAAAAATCGAGAACAATATTTGTGTAAGGTGTGAGTCCCAGATCACATGAGCCTCGAATCCGGTTCTCAGTTGTGGTCGGAAAAAGAATCGGCGTAATCTGATTTGTCAGCAAAAACGGTTTGTAAAAATTCGTAAATCTTGTGAGATCGGTTCCAAAACCATTCGCGTAACTGTAGGGAGCAAGGTTGTTTCCAATCAGACAATTTCCACGAAGTGAAACCATCGTTCCCGGACCTGCATCGGAAAACAGTGGCGGCCCTGGCCGCGATGGCGTTGGAAAAAGATTTTCGAAAGGAAAATTCATCGCGATGAGATTTCCTTCCGCACTGTCGCTCACACCATTGAAATCAGAGCCGATTCTAATCGTGGCAGTTTTTCGCAGCCCGCCAAAAATCTTCATTGAATTAGTGAAACGAGTCGCACCATCCACGCCCATTCCGAAATAATTTCCCGCGACGATCATATTAGTCTGCGTTCCGTTGTACCACTGGAGAATCTCCCCCTCATCACAAACCGTAACGCCCCCAAAAACATTTCGTTCTTCGGCGTCGTTATTTCCGTCGCCATCGGTTCCGATGACCAGATTGTCTCCAGAGCGCCCGATTTCAATCATTGCCTCGAGATTATTTGGCGGGTTTCCGTTGATATTAAAATCGGTGACGCCATCAGGAAATACGTCAAAAAAATTTCCTGAAATGCGTTCATTTGCACCTTCGAGAACGACAGGAATAAATTGCCCCATGATCACGTTGAATTGCCCTCGGGCCGTCGTGGCGTCCGCCGCATCTTTCGCAACGCCAATCGTTAAGTTATTCGCAAAAATAGTTTGCTGAAACGAAGTGATTCCGCAGCAAAATCGGCAAACGTTTGTCCCATCAACATCGAGGCCGATCCGACAGCCTTGAACTTTTCCGCCACTCGCACCGACCGCAAATGAAACCGCATAAGTAAATGGATCTTCGGGAGTTTCGTCACCGACTCCCGGTCCGAGAAAACAGAGTCCGCGCAGGGTAACATTTGTCGCGCCTTTGATGAACAGCGTGGATGCTTCAGAGGTGGAGTAGCTGGGCATATCTTCGACATGTCCAACGCTGTTTCTGGAATCCAGCACAATCAAAATTTTTGCATTGTTCGACGAGAGAATCGAATTCTCATTGGGCGCAGAACCGGGCTGGCTATAGCCATCAATCGTCACGTTGTGATTTGTAATCGCAGGATAACCGTTGTCGGGAATTTGCGGCGGTGTCGCCAGATAAAACGGCCCAGTGCCGGGAATACTGAAACGAATTGTATCTCCGTCTTCAAGTAATTGAATCGCCTGGACGAGATTGGTTTCACCCACCGATGACGAAGCATTATTGGCCGAGTTGACGACGATAATTTTGCTTTCAGCACGCAACGCGAGCAACAGGCAGACAAAGAAACAAAAGCGTTTCGTGACAAGTTGCATAGTTTGGACCCGGAAAACCTCAAGATACTAAGATTGTATTCGCTAAAATCTCAAGTGGAATTCGCGATTGCGGAGAGGCTTGCGCGCTTTTCGCCGGCTGCTAATCTCGCACGAAAATGGAAGTCATCGTTCAACCAACCAAAGAAGCCGCCGCGGCGCTGGTCGCGAAAATTGTCGCCAAAGATTTGCGCGCAAAACCGGAGATGGTTCTCGGTCTCGCCACCGGCCGCACGATGGAAGCGGTTTACGCGTTGCTCGCGCAGATGCATCGCGACGAGAAACTCGATTTTTCCCGCGCGAAAAGTTTTAACCTCGACGAATACGTCGGACTCGCTGCAACTGATCGACATTCCTATCGCTATTACATGAATTATCAGTTGTTCAAGCGCGTGAACATCAATCTCGCGAACACTTTTTTACCGAGCGGCACCGCACCGGATTTGGACGCCGAATGCGCGCTCTATGAAGAAAATATCCGCAAGCTCGGCGGAATTGATTTGCAGCTTTTGGGAATCGGTCGCTCCGGCCACATCGGTTTCAACGAACCGCTTTCGGCTTTGCTCTCACGAACGCGGGTGAAGCCGCTGACGCCAACCACGATTGAGCAGAACCAAAGTTTATTCGACAAACCCGAACAAATGCCAAAACGCGCCATCACGATGGGCGTCGGAACGATTCTCGATGCGCGCCGCTGCATCCTGCTCGCGACGGGCACGGAGAAAGCCGACATCATCGCCAAAGCGGTGGAAGGCCCGATCACCTCGATGATTTCCGCGACGGCGCTGCAACTTCATCGCCGCTGCACCGTGATTGTGGACGAATCCGCTGCGACGAAATTGCAAGGAACAGATTATTACCGCTGGGTTTTTGCGAACGAGCCGGAGTGGCAGGAGTTTCAGTGACTTAAGCTGCTGGCTAAACGATTTTTCGAATTTCGATTCTCGTTTGACCGTTTTCTCCGAAAGCCATGACTCGGAAAGCTGCTTGTTTGAAAAGATAATCAAACGAAAGCATTCGGCTCTGTTTGAATTCTTGAATGTCTTACTCGGAAGCAATGCCTTTTAAAAGCAAATCGCTTTCTCCATCTGCCAATCGAGCACCTTCTAGTCGGTGCAAAACTCCAGATACTTCGATGACGGGGGTTTCACCTGGATGAAAGTGAACGGCTTCGCCACGTTCAGATAGCAAAAGCTGCAATAAGTCTTCGATCGAATACACTGCTACTCCTTTCTTACACCGGCTCGAGAGTTTTCCTATTTCGCCAACGCCGCCTTGATCTCCGAAATCATTTTCTCCAACTGCCGACCGTATTTCACGTAGCTGTCGTAAACAATTTTGTCGTCGGCTTTCACGGAGGCGTCGTGGAAAACGACGGCGACGTGTGGCTCGATGGAAATTCCCGCGTCGTAGCCGCGCGAAAAGGCGTCATTCAAAATATCGCGCACGCGCCCCTGCCCTTCGCCGGGATAATTGTAATCAGCATCGTTCTTTGCCGGATTCCAGGTCGCGTCCTTGACGTGAATGTGCGCGGTGTGATCGCGCAGGTGCGTCCAGAATTCCCACGGGTCTTGCTGTTTCCACGGCTTCGCGCCGCGACGGTCTTTGTTGAAAATCGGATTTGCCGTGTCGAAAACCCATTTCAAGCCGGGACATTTTTCAAGCAACTCAAGCCCGTGCTGCCAGCTCATGCCGCCGTAGTTCATGCAATTTTCGTGAACGGGCTGGATGCCGGCGTCGAGAAACATTTTGGTCACGTCGCGAATGCGTTCAAAAACCACGGCGGGCGTTTTCTCCTCGTCGTCCTTCGGCTTGAAACTCATGATGCGCACGAATTTCGTGCCGAGCTTGTGCATGCGCGGAATGGCGCGTTTGACTTCGCACGACGTCGTTTCCCACGGCGTGTCGATGGTCTTGGCCCAATTCGCAATCGCCGAACCAAACGCGTAAACGCCAATTCCGTTCGCCTGCAATTTCTCGACGCAGAGGTTGAACGCTTCGTCGGGGATGTCGTGGAAATTTCCTTTCGGAAAACCGGACACTTCGGCGAAACGCATCTCGAGATGTTTCCAGCCGAGTTCTTTGGTTGCTTTGATTTGCGCGTCGATATTCGCGCCTGCTTCGTCGCCAATGCCTGTAAGTATCATAAAAATTTCTTGAGACAGAATTTACAGAATTAAACAGAATTTTTCGGAATTAATTTTGTAAATTCTGTTAATTCTGTCTAACGATTTCCGGCAAATGATTTGGTGAAGTCTTCGCCAACCGCTGTCTTCACCACTTTTTTCTCGAACTTCGATTCAGCAATGAGCTGATTCAATTTCTTTTCGTAAGCCGCAGCATCAAGCGGCATTTCAACCGTTTGGCCGATGAGCGATGAATACAAAATCGCGTTGGCCAGTTCGACCGACCAAACGCCTTCTTCGGCTGGGGCAATTAGCGGCGCGCCATCGAGAATCGCGTCCACGAAATTTTGTGTGATGTCTTCGTGTTTGCCGCCGATGGATTCCAATGGGATTTCCACGTTCCAGATTTCCGGTTTTGCAAAACCAGCTTTCGCGGACTTGCTGAATTGCAGCATGGACACTTCGTTGCGCGTAAAAGTGAGTTTGCCGTGTTCGACGACAATTTTTCCGCGCTCGCCAGCGATTTCCAAACGGTTCGTGCCAGGTGCTTCGCCGGTGGAAGTGATGAACGAACCTGTCGCGCCGCTCGCATATTCGAGATAGGCCGTGACGTTGTCTTCGACTTCGATGTCGTGATAACGGCCGAGCTGGCAGAAGCCACGCACTTTGTTCGGACGACCGCAGAGCCATTGGAGAATATCGAGATTGTGAGGGCATTGATTCAAGAGGACGCCGCCACCCTCGCCCTTCCATGTCGCGCGCCAACCGCCGCTCGCATAATACGCCTCCGTGCGAAACCAATCGGTCACAATCCAATTTGTGCGGACGATCTTTCCAAGCTCGCCGCCATCGATAAGCGCTTTGATTTTTTTCCAGCGCGCTTCGGTGCGCGATTGGAACATCGCGGAAAAAATAATCTTCTTGTCGCTATGCGCCGCAATCAGCCGAACACAATCCGCTTTGTGAACCGAGATCGGTTTCTCGACGAGAACGTGAATTCCATTTTGCAGCGCATCAATGCCTATGGTCGTGTGGAGAAAATGCGGCGTCGCGATGATGACAGCATCGATTTCGCCAGAACGAATCATTTTCCCGGCGTCATCAAATGTTTTGAGGTGCTTGTAGTTTTCGAGATTGCCGGTGAAAGCGTCACTGACCGCCGTCAAAACGCAGCGATTGATTTTATTGCCGAGCAAATAATTCGCGTGATATTTGCCCATGTTGCCCATGCCGACGATTCCGATACGCACTTGTTTCATGTTTCAAAAATGTTGAATGATTATCCGTCGAGGGGCAAAAACCTTTCAAGGAGATTCTCGGAGCAGCAGGAACCGCCGCGCTCCGATTATTTCCACAGCCAGGTAATCAACGGTGCGATGGCGAGGCTCGGAATATAATCGGCCAATTCGATTTTTTTCAGGTTCAAAATTACCAACGCAACGCAAAAAATCAGAAGCCCGTCTGTCGCTAGAATTGGATCAACGAGACCATGAGTTTTGAGCGTCGGATCCAAAAATTTCGCGAGTAAAAAAATTGTTCCTTGAAATGCAACTACTGGAATCGCCGCCAGCATCACTCCCTTACCGAAGATCGCGACGAACGCCATCGCCGCCAATCCGTCCATCACAGCTTTGACCACGAAGAGCGACGAAAACCCGGTTAACCCTTCCTGAACTGAAGCAAAAATCGCCAGCGGATTCGCGCAGGATAACAGCGCGACGACAACGAGTCCTTCGCTGAAATTTTTCTGCGCCGACCTGGCGATCGTCATTTTTGCCGTCGCATATTTTCCGATCGAATTGGAAATTTTTTGCAGATGGAAAAGTTTCCCGATCAATTTACCGAGGCTCATGGAAACTAAAACAATCAGCAACTGCTTGAAAAATACTCCGACACGGCCGTTGAGATTTTGCCACGTAAGTTGGAGTCCAAGAAAAACCGCTGCGGCTCCCATTGCGACTTTAAAAAACGATTCATTCTCCGCAGTCAACGGTTTTTTCCTCGTCAATCCCACGATTCCGCCGACAACGATTCCAATTGCATTGATTCCAACTCCGATCATTTGCGCGAATCAAACAACGCAGGTTGCGAAGTTCAAAGAATAAAGTTCCAATCTTCGAGGTTGCCGTCGGCAGAAAATTTTCTAGCATCCGCAAAAATAATGTTTGCTCTAGACGTAATCCTGAACATCGCCGGCTTGTTGCTCTGGTTGAAGTGGCGCGATCAAGGCCAGGAACTTTCGAGACGCGGCATCTCGTTGATCGCTACTTTGAAAAAACCGGGAACTGCTTACGCACGCATTTGGTACTTGCTCGCGCTGCTGTTGCTGCTCGTCATTCGCTCAATTTTTTACTGGCAACTGGGCGCCGCCTTGAAATGGACACCGCGAATCTGGTTCGGCGTCATTCCCCTCTCATTTCGCACCGACTATTTTGGGCGGATGTTTCTCTTTTCTTTTTTCAGCTTCGCCGCGGCACTTGGAATTTTTTATTTCTGTTTGTTGCTGCTCTCCATTCTCAATGGCAAGCAATCACAAATTGACCCGATACAAAGTCTCGTCCGCGAACACCTCGGAAAACTCGACTCACTTCCCACATTCTTAAAATTTCTTTTGCCGTGGTTCGTCATGCTTGCGCTCTGGTGTCTGCTGAATAAACCATTGGCCGCGATGGGAATATTGACCGCCTCAAAAAATTTCTTGTCGTTGTTAGAACAAGGCGCAGTCACGGGTTTGGGAATCTATTTCGCGTGGAAATATTTGATCGTTGGAATCCTGCTGCTACACGTGCTCAACAGTTACATTTATTTCGGTGCATGGCCGTTCTGGAACTTCATCGACAACTCGGCGCGGCGAATTTTGAAATTAATTACGTGGATCCCACTGCGCTTCGGCAAAATCGATTTTGCGCCGCTCGTTGCAATCGCCTTGGTCAGCTTCGCCGCGCAATACGGCAGTCACGGATTAGTTTGGATTTATCAGCGACTGTCAGGCTGAACACGGATAAATTTATTTCGGATTGAGAATCCACGCTTGCGGATGGTGAGTAAATCCAACGTGCGGATAAAATGTTTCGGCTGCTGGCGCTGACAGCAAAACCAACAAAGTTTTTAGGCCACCGGCAATTTGTGTCTGACGGATCAATTCTTTGCCAATCCCTTTTTTCTGATGAGATTTTCTGACAGCCAAATCAGATAGATAAGTGACAAAAGTAAAATCGGAAATAGCCCGGGAAATTCCAACCAATTGATTTTCATCCCACGCGGTCACAACCAGATTTGCATTTTGAATCATCAACCGCATCCGCTTGCGATCTTCTATCGGACGACGTTTGCCTAACGTGGAGTCCTCATAAAGTTCAATGACGGCGTTGAGATCCAAGTCGTTTCCGATCTTGTATTTTATCTCAGAAACTCTCTTTCGCTCGCTCACATCATTTTCAAAAGTGTGTCCGCCATTTCGCTTGGTGTGACTGCGATACCAATTCCTGCAGCTTTGAATGCAGAAATTTTTGCCGCGGCAGTTCCTTTTCCGCCACTGACAATGGCACCAGCATGGCCCATGCGACGTCCCGGAGGCGCAGTCGCTCCGGCGATAAATCCGGCAACCGGCTTTTTGCAATTGGCTTTGATCCACTCGGCCGCTTCTTCTTCCGCGCTGCCACCGATTTCGCCAATCATAATAATTCCGTGCGTTTCCGGATCGTCATTGAACATTTTGATCACGTCCAAATGCGAAGTGCCGTTCACCGGATCGCCGCCGATGCCAACGCAAGTCGATTGACCAACTCCGCGACAGGTCAGTTGCCAAACCGCTTCGTAAGTCAGCGTGCCACTGCGCGAGACAACACCGATGTTTCCTTTTTTGTGAATGTAGCCGGGCGAAATTCCGATGCGGCAACCGCCGTGCGAATCTTTCCCTTCGCCGGGCGTGACAACTCCTGGACAATTCGGGCCTATGAGCCGGGTTTTTTTCCCAATCATCGCGCGTTTTGCTTTAACCATATCGTTGACCGGAATTCCTTCGGTGATGCAGACCGCGAGATCGAGACCAGCATCAACACCTTCGAGAATTGCGTCAGCCGCAAATGGCGGCGGAACGAAAATCGCGGACACGGTCGCGCCGGTTTGTTTCATCGCGTCGGCAACGGTGTCGAAGATGGGAACTTTTTTTCCGCCATGTTCAAAGACTTGCCCGCCTTTGCCCGGCGTGACGCCTGCGACGATTTGCGATCCGTAATCAATAGAAAGTTGCGTATGACGCGCGCCAAAGCTTCCAGTGATGCCTTGGACGAGAACTTTGGTTTGGGGTGTGACAAGAATAGACATGTGAAATTGTTTTTTTGGATTTAAGAAATATCAGCGACCCGGATTGCGTTTGTGAATGCAAATGCTGTTGCCGTCGGGATCAAAAATCATGGCCATGTGGCAGACGGGCGTTGGCATCGGCTCGATGCGGAATTTGACATTGTGCTTTTTCAAATGCGCAATTGCTTTGTCAAAATCTTCCACTTCAAGCGCAGCGGAACAGCCGTCAGGATTTGGTTTGAACATTGGTGCCGAGCCAATCGCTAATGCATATGGGCCGAATTCATATTCCGTCCATTTACCATGTTCGCTATCCGTTACCGTCGTCGGCTTCAGATTCAGCACGCCTTCGTAAAAATCACGGGCCCGCTTCATGTCCGTGACGGCGTAACAACAGAATGCGAGTTCAATGACTTTGAGCATATTTAAGTTTCTGTCGGTGTTTCGTCCCAGCGATTGCTGGGAGCGTAACCACAAACCCAATTCAGTGCAAAATGCCTTTCCACCGTGATTGATCTTATTTCCGCCCATTCTTCCAGAGTTAGATTTCGATATGCTTTACCTCGAACTGGAAAATCCTCCTCGATAATCTCCGAAAATATCCCTTCATCTCTTAGTGCTTTTGCCGAAAAGCGAACTACATCATCATAACTCTTGAATTGCGGCAGTTGCGCCGTCATTGGAAAATGGCGACCTTCTTCGATCAACTGACGTGTCCGGCTTCGCCAATGCCATGACTGTGTCAGTGAACGTTTTGCTTCCAGTTCTTCCGGTGAACGCAGACCGGCATTTGCCACAAAATTGAGACCATCACCTAACGGAACGTCTTTCAACACACTCGAAGAATCAGCGAGTTCGTCAAAAGGCGGAAATTCTTTTTTCAATCCGAGAGACCAGATTAACGCAACAGCACCTTCAACTCGCCAAACCATATTTATTTTATCGTCGTCGGACATGTCCTGCGGATAGCGATGAAAAAAAAGATTTTCTTCTGGTGAAAGATAATCCCACACGCCCGCTTTCCGGAGTCGATTTGCTATATCTTGACCCATCACCTTAAAACGGTTGAAAAACTCCTCTTGGTCTGCTTTCGACCAGCGCGCGTAATTCTCCGTCCATATTTTTTTGGGAGGCTGAACGTGCGCATAACGGATCAAACCGGCTAAAACCAAAAGCCGGCGTGCTGCGTCTTGTGCGCTCGGCTTCGGCATATGTCATTTGCCGACCGCTTTGACCACCTTCTGCGCTGCGTCGGCCATTGAATCGCCGGTGATAATTGTGACGCCGGATTCTGCCAAAGTTTTCTTACCCGCAGCGACGTTGTTACCCTCGAGGCGGACGACAAGAGGAATGCTCAAATGCGTTTCCTTAACCGCCGCAACAATTCCAGTGGCGATGACGTTGCAATCCATGATACCGCCGAAAATGTTGACCAGAATTCCTTTAACGCTCGGGTCGCTCAAAATAATTTTGAACGCCGCTGTAACCTGGTCTTTGCTCGCGCCGCCGCCGACATCGAGGAAGTTCGCCGGGTTGCCGCCGAAATGTTGGATGATGTCCATCGTCGCCATCGCGAGACCGGCGCCATTGACGAGACAAGCAATCGAACCGTCGAGTTTGATGTAATTGAGATTGAATTTACTCGCTTCGATTTCGAGCGGTGCTTCTTCGGCGAGGTCGCGCATCTCCTGAATATTTTTGTGGCGATAAAGCGCGTTGTCGTCCAAACCGATTTTCGCATCGACGGCGGACAAAACTTCTTTGCCGTCGTTTCCAACAATGATGCAGAGCGGGTTGATTTCCACCATTGCGGCATCGGCTTCCCACCAGGTTTTGTAAACGCCCAGCAAAAGTTTTGCTCCACTCGCGATCAAATCACCTTTCAAGCCGAGCGCTGCGGCGAGTTTGCGCGCTTGATACGGCATCATGCCGACGGCGGGATCGATGGTTTCTTTGACAATTTTTTCGGGATGTTTTTCGGCAACTTCTTCGATGTCCACGCCGCCTTCTGTGCTGACCATCATGATTGGGCGGGATGAAGCGCGGTCGAGGAGAACGGCGCAGTAAAATTCCTTTTTGATTTCCGGCGCGCCAGCGACAAGAAGTTTGGAAACGAGTTTGCCTTCCGGCCCCGATTGTTTCGTGACAAGAACATTGCCGAGCATCGCCTTGGCTTTTTCAAAAACGTCATCCGCTGTTTTGCAAAGTTTGACGCCGCCTTGAAAACCACTTTTGAAAGTTCCTTTACCGCGTCCGCCTGCGTGGATTTGTGATTTGACGACGACGAGCTTTTCGCCTTTGGCAAAAAGTCCTTCGGCAATTTTCTTCGCGGCTTCGGGTGTGTCGCAAACTTCGCCGGCGGGAACCGCGACTCCATATTGGGCGAGAAGTTGTTTGGCTTGGTATTCGTGAATGTTCATAATTTAACCTGAAAATTTCGGAACGATGCCGAAATGGAACCGCGAGATTCTATTGCTACCTCTGTTCAATCGGCTTGACCTTCAATCCGACTGGCCCGGTGTATTCACTTTGCGGACGAATCAAGCGATTGTCTTGAAGTTGTTCCAAAACGTGCGCCGTCCAGCCGCTGGTCCGGGCAATGGCGAAAATTGGCGTGAACAAATCGGTTGGAATTCCAAGCGAATAATACACGGTGGCAGAATAGAAATCGACGTTCGCATTCAGATGTTTTTCCTTGAGCATGATTTCGGCAATACGTTCGCTCATCTGAATCCATTTTGGCTCGCCCAGTTTCGCGCTAAGAATTTGTGCCATGCGTTTCAAATGCGGCGCTCGCGGATCAAGCGTTTTGTAAACGCGATGACCGATGCCCATGATTTTTTTCTTTTGCGCCAGACATTCATGAACAAAGTCATCGACTTTCTCAGGCGAGCCGATTTCCTGCAGCATTTTGATAACGCCTTCATTCGCGCCACCGTGGAGCGGACCTTTCAAAGTTCCAATCGCGCTGGTGATAGCGGAATACATGTCGCTCAAAGTCGCAATCGTGACGCGCGCAGAAAAAGTGGAAGCATTCATGCCATGATCGGCGTGAAGAACGTAACAAAGATCAAGCGTACTGACTTTTTCAGCGGAAGGTTTTTCACCATCCATCAAATAAAGAAAGTTTGCGGCTTCACTCAAAGAATTGTCTGGTGGCAAAAGCGATTTTCCCTGGCGGGCGCGATGAAAATACGCGGTGATGATTGGAATTTGCGCGATCAACTTCACCGCTTTTTCACGATTCGCATCCATGCTGTCGTCGTCGGCGTGCGCGTCGAAACAACCGAGGGCAGAAATTCCAGTGCGAATCGCGTGCATCGGCAATGTGTCTTTCGGCAAACTTTGGATCAGTTCGATGACGCCTTTGGGCAAATCCCGGTGCGCGGCCAAATTTGTTTTCAGTTCGGCCAATTCTTTTTTCGTCGGCAAATGGCCGTAGTGCAAAAGAAAAACGACTTCTTCGTAAGAAACTTTTCCGGCGAGTTCGTTGATGTTGTAACCGCAATAAATCAATTCACCGACGTCGCCTTTGACGTCGCTGAGAGTGGTGCGAGCGGCGACAATTCCTTCCAAACCTTTCGCCGTAATTTGTGTTGAGGGTGTAGTCATGCAAAAACTTTCATTCCGTCCCGAAAAAAATGTCCGGCCAATCTAGGTAACGGGTTTTCAAGCGTCAACGGTTTTCCCCTTTTTTTGATGAACTGTGTTCCATCACCCGTCGAGCCAGTGAAATAACATCGCCCAATCGTCGGAAAATTTCAGGCCGTTTTTAACGCATTGAAAACCTGCGCCACAGAAATGTCCGCGAGCCCATGATTTTTCCCGCGAAGAAGTTTTGTTTTAGAATTGTTTGGCTTCCAAATTTCTTCCGCCGTGTCGCCCCACAAAATAATGGCGGGCAAATTCATAGCGGCAGCAAGGTGAGAAATTCCCGAATCATGTCCGAGAAAAAAAGCGCAAGATTGCAGCCGCGCCGCGAGCTCAACCAGTGGAAGATTTTTTGCCAACGCGCAACGTTCAGCAGGCAAACGGGAAAACATTTCTGTCAACCACGCTCCTTCCGCTTCCCCGCCAATCAAGAGAAGATTATGATTCGTTTCATCGAGGACGCGTTCGATTAGCTCGATCCATTTTGTTTGCGACCAGTTTTTCTTTTCACTGCCGCTGCCCGGATGAAAAGCAAGTTGATTGTTCGCCTCAATTTGGGAATTGATCGGCAGTTTCGGAATCGAATCAGCGTCGAAAATGGCCAGACGTTCCAGCGGTTGGAGAAAAACTTTTGCGGCGTGCAATTTTAAATTTTCATCCGGCCGATGCGGTCCGGCGATGAATTGCGCTTTGGAACAGCGGGCAATGTTCGTCTGAAAAATTTTATCGGGGTCGTAGAGATAGGAAATAATAATTTCGAAGCTCGAAAAATATTCTGACAACTCGCTCGATAAAACCCCATTGCGCGCGAAAAAATTCGCAAGTGGCCGCGACTCAATGGAACGCGCCTGGTCCACAATTCTTCCCGCCACGGCAAGGTCGGCGATGTGCGGATAACCGAGAACTTCGAGGTGAACTGTTGGAAAATGCAATCGCAACGCGGAAAGCGCCGGGAGAGTCAGAATAAAATCACCGATCGCTCCGCCGCGGATGACAAGGATTTTTCCGCGCGCGGCCATTGCCGAAATTTACAATGAGCGATTTTTAATTCCCAATTTTTTTCGCATTTCCGCGTCGAGCGCTTCGTTGCGTTTGCGTTCTTCTTCGCGGATTTCGAATTCACCCTGCTTGACGCCGGAAAGTTTGTCTCGTTCGGTCGCGGCGACGAGCGCGGCGCCTTCTGGCGTTGGCAGCACGGTTGGACGGAGCAGAACAATCAACTCGACTCGCTTCATGGAATCAACGGAACTGCGGAAAAGAACTCCCAATCCGGGAATGTCTTTCAAATAAGGGACGCCGGATTTGGATTTGCTTTTGCTGGTGCTGATGAAACCACCGAGAATAATTGTTTCACGATCGCGCACGGCAACTTTCGCTTGCGCAGAACGTTCGGTCGTCGTCGGAACAGGATTTCCGTCGATGATTTGATTCGGCCCTAGTTGTTGGATGTTTTGCTGGATGTCCATCACGACAAGGCCGTCGGGATTGATAAGTGGTAAAACGTCCAAGGTTATCCCGACCCGTTTTTCCTGATAGGTCGAACTGGTCCCACCGTTTGCATTTAAATATGAGGATGTTCCGGTGATGTAGGGAACCGTGTCGCCGATGAATAACGTCGCCGGAACCGCGTGCGAAGTTTGAATGCGCGGACGAGAAAGAACATTGATGCGACTGTCCGTCGCAATCGCGGCGACCGCAATATCCAGATCATTACCGAAACTTCCAAAGTAACTGAAACCACTCGGAAGATTTTGAATCGCCAAATCTGTCAGTGCGGCTCCCGTTCCATTTGTTCCTGACGTTGGGAACGCTTGACCATTGTTCACACCGCCAGCACCGGTGAATCTTCCAGTTTGCCTCGGTTGCTGTAGATAACTCACGCCAAGGTTTTGGCCATTTTCAAGAGTGACTTCCATGATGATGGCTTCGATCAAAACCTGCGCCAGGACAACATCGAGTTGCGCGATGATCGTTTTAATCATGATCATGTCCTGGTCATTCGCAAAAATCAGAAGCGAATTGGTTCGTTCATCTGCAATTATTTTTGCGTTGCCGATCACATTCATCTCGCCCGAACCAGCGGAAATTCGGCTGACAATGTTCTGGAGATTTCGTTGGAACTGACCACTTCGTGTGGCGGAAGAGCCTAATGCCGATTGACCTGTTTGCCCAAACTGTCCCGGTTGTCCATTGAAGCCCGCGCTCGGTTGACCGATTGTCGGAGTCGCTCCAATCGCTCCGGGTTGATATCCACCCGGTGTAACACCCGCTCCACGATTGCTACTGCGACCGACAGAAAGGCCGGGGCCGCTCGCCGTCAAACTTCCGAGCACTTGAGAAATATCCGCTGCCAAAGCGTACTTGATCGGGATGACTTCCGGTTTGACGTTCAGTTCGCCTACGACATCGATTTGTTTGATGACTTCCAACATCCGCTTCACGTTTTCTGAGTAATCCCGCAAAATTAATGTGTTGCTGGTTGCCAGCGCGATGACGCTTGCCGGAGTTTTTGCAAAATTCGCGATCACCTGTTGGACTTCTTGAGCTTGCGCATACTTCAACTGCACAATGTGAGTTACGTAGTCGCCGGCGTCGGCCAATTCTTTCGCGTCCGCATTTGAAAATGGTCCACCCGCAGTCGGCGCTTGTGGCTCAAGAACCACTTTTGAAAATTTTTCACCAATATCAACAAAGGTCACACCATTCATCGCGAGAACTGTTTTCAAAGCGAGAATCGCTTCGTCCCTCGTTAAATCTCCCTGCGTTTGAAGCGTGATGGGCAACGTCGGAACCAATCCTGTTCCGCGCAACAATGTCCTGCCCACCAATGCCGAATATTGCTCAAGGATTTGTTCGAGCGGCATCGCCTGATAATTGTAGTGATAACTTGCAACCTCTCCGGCGGCATTGGTCTTTGCATTATTTTTTGCAACCGCAGAAGGCGCGGCGCCAACTGTTGGTGGGGCGAGCGGACTCGGTGCCGCCGCTGGATTAGGCGTAGGAACAACATTCGTCGAGGTTGTCGTAGCGATATTCGTGCTCGTGCTGGTTGTCGTGCTTCTCGTCACAGCATTGGTAACAACATTTGTTGCCAGCGGATTTGTCCGCGAAAAACGATTTGTCACAATCGTGTTCGTGCCGGTTGGAGCGCGGCTGGGAATCGTCCGGCGCGGAACAGTGGTCGGCAAAGTCGGTAAAGTGAGCGGCGAATTGGTCGCCGTATTGGTTTGCGCATCAGCCAGCGGCGCGAACAGCAGAACGAGAAATAAAGAATAAATAGTTTTCACAAGAGCTTTGTTTGATTCACGTTTTCTTGACTGTTGGAGAATTGGGTTTCACTACCGGTGCTGCAGGTCTGATCGCAGGCGGCGCTGATTTCGGTGTTGGCTGCGCTGTTGTCACGGGCGGCTTTGTTCCGGCTGATGGAGTCGCTGGTTTTGCCACGGCTTTCTTTTGATAGTTCGCACTCAAAGTAATTCTTCCCTGCAAACGATAACGATTTTGGTCAACGGGCTTTAAATCCAGATCGCGCACACGAATCATTGAACTGCCCGAACCGACATTCAAAAGAAAATCCACCAATTCCTTTTCGCCGGTGTTCACTGTAATTGGTAGCGATTGCTCTTCAAAAAATTCGTTGGTGTTTTGTGTGCTGCTGGATTTTGTCACTTTGCCGTAATCGGTCACGGTGACTTTATTTTCCGCAACTTTACTTTGCACCGTGCGGATCAACTGGATTTCCTGTTCCTCGGCGACCACTGCTTCCCCTTCACCTTCCAATTTTTTCAATTGCGCTTCGAACCCATTCGGCCCTTTGGCTTGGGCGATTTTTTGATTGAAAAGAACAAGGTTGCTTTGTGCTTTGGCCAAATCATTTCGCACTTTGGCCCAATCACTGAAATGCGGCCAGACCAACAGCACGTTGAGCACAATAAAAATGACAACGAAAATACCGACGACCAATCGGCGTTCGCCGGGGCGCAAATTTAATTTGTCGAGGTAAGAACTCATTGCGACACGTCTCCTCCCCGCAATTTGCAGGAGAACCGCCACTCAACCGTCGGCCCGCGAACTTTTAGTCCTTGCATCCTCACTTCGCTGAACAACAACTCGCCATTGACTTTGTAGCGGCTCAACAGCTGATTGAAATCGGTGACTTCAGTTTCATTTTCCTGCGGCACTGTGCCAACCAGATCAAAAGTTTTTCCTCGTGAAAAAATCAATGCGTCAACGGAAACTTCGGCTGGCAATAATTCAGCGACTGCTTTCCAACAATCCAGCGCGGCGTATTGCAAATTTTTTCTATCTTCCAAAACGTGGATGCGCGCCTCCATTTTCAGTGCGTTCGTGTAGGATTGACTGATTTCGGCGACTTGGCTTTGCACGCGATACCGTTGAAATTTTAAAACTTGGAGCGCGCCAAAATAAATTACGACACCGATCATGTAACAAGCGACGACGGCTCCCAGTCCGCGCATCCAAAGACGATCCACATATTGCTGTCGGTAACGAACGGCGTATTCGGGCGGCAACAAACTTGCCGCACCATTGGCATGAACTGCTCGTTGCGCGGTCATCGCGGCAATCTGCACCCGGGAAATGGGCGCAATCACCTGCACTGGTTGATCTGCGGCCTTGTTTAAAATCGGCTCCCAAGCCGCAGCAGTTTCACCCTCCGCGACGAGATGCCAGTGCGGGGGCGACGTCAACCAACCTTCAAGTTCCCCTGCCCACGCCACTTGCGAAATTTGTTCGTTGATCAACGCTTCCAAATCCCGTCCCACCGGAGCGGGATACAACGTGACGTTCTGCAAAATCCCGCCATACCACCATGCCATGACGTAAGGCGACAACATCGTTGCGCCGGGATAAATCCAAACGCCATCTTCGTGAATTTGCGTTGCCAAAAGTTCATCCAGCACCGGCAATTCAAGCCGGTCCGCCAGAAACTTTTTTCCTTCCAGTTGTCCGAGAAGTTCTTCCACGGCGTCGCGAGGAACGATGATCACGATCGCGGTTTGCAATGTGTCTTCGGCGCGTTTGGGAAGAAGTTCCATACTCCAAACGATTTGCGCGACCGGCATTGGCGAAAGTTTTTCCAACTGAAATTCCACCATCGAATACATTTCAGCTGAATCGCTGCTTGGAAGTTGAACAACGCGAAGGAAAACTTTTTCAGCGGGCAACAGCGCAACGTTCAGCTTGGGCTTCCACATTTCGCTCCAGCTTTTTGCAACGACATTTTCCGGTGGAGCTTCATCGGGGGAAAGAGCCTGGTCGCGAGAAAGATTAAATTTCCGGTCGTGAACAGAAAATTGCCAGAGATGTTGGGAATCAACACCAAGCACATTTGCGGAATGCCAGCGGGTCTTCTTTAACTTTTCGCCCATATCTCAGTCCTGCTGTCGTCCACCAATGCTTTCATATGTTCCTCAGTCTGGGTGACGCGCAGCACTTCTTCCAGTGTCGTCAATCCAGCTCTGACTTTATTCCAACCGTCGGTGCGAAGCGTGCGCATACCTTCTTCCATCGCACGTTGCGCAATCGTGGATGCGGGCGCGCGATTCATCACGAGAGGACGAATTGCTTCGTTCAGAATCAATAATTCGTAAATTCCCATTCGGCCTTGATAACCGAGCATGCGGCATTCTTCACAACCGGCGCCACGCCAAAATTTTGCGGTTTCAATTTCGTTGGCCGGAAAACCAATTTTGCGAAGAAAATCTCGCTCCACTTTTTGTTCTACTTTGCAATGTGGACAAATTGTTCGCACGAGACGTTGCGCCAATACAGCTTCGACAGATGACGCGACGAGGAATGGTTCAATGCCCATGTCGATCAAACGCGTGAAAGCACTCGGAGCGTCGTTCGTATGCAAGGTTGAAAAAACCAAGTGACCGGTCAGCGCGGCGCGAATCGCGATTTCCGCCGTCTCCAAATCTCGAATTTCACCGACCATGATCACGTTCGGGTCTTGACGCAAAATGTGGCGCAAGCCCATTGCGAATGTCAGTCCGATGTCCGAACGCACCGCAATTTGGTTGATGCCTTTGAGTTCGTATTCGACCGGTTCTTCAATCGTGATGATTCGTTTCGTGATTGAATTGATCGTGCTGAGAAATGAATAGAGCGAAGTGGATTTGCCGGAACCGGTTGGGCCGGTCACAAGCATGATGCCGTGCGGCTTAATGATAATTTCGCGAATTGCTGCTTCTTCCAGTGGAGAAAAACCGAGTTTTTCCATGCTGAAGAAAATTTTCCCGCGCGTCAGCAAACGGAGCGAAACACTCTCGCCGTAAACTGTTGGCACGGTCGAAACACGAATATCAATTTCTTCCCCTTTGATTCGCACGTTGATGCGTCCGTCCTGCGGCAAACGTTTTTCGGCGATGTTCATCCCGCTCATCACTTTGATACGCGAAATGAGCGAGGCTTGATAACGCTTCAACTGCGGCGGCATCGGCGTCTGATGCAAAATGCCGTCAATGCGATAACGAATTCTCAGCTCATCTTCCGCCGGTTCAAAATGAATATCGGTCGCGCGATCTTTGAAAGCTTCCCAGATAATCTGGTTAACAAATTTGATGACGCTCGCTTCCTGATCGCCTTCGGTAATTTCTTTATCTTCGCCAATCAGCAGTTCGAGCGGTTCGTCTTTCGACATTTCGTCGAGCGTTTCCGCGCCGATGCCGTAATATTTTTTGAGCGATTTTTCGATCTCAGTTTTTGGTGCGAGCGCAAATTGCACCGGGCCGCGCGCATCAAATTGCACCGCGCTCAACATTGAAGCATCGAACGGATTGCTGACCGCGACCTGCAATTTTCCGTCGTCAAATTTCGTCGGCAAAACAAAATATTGAAACGCAACTTTGGTGGAAATTTTATTTCGCGCTTCGGCCTGCGGATCCATTTTTGCGAGTTCGAGATAGGTCCAACCCAACGCTTTTGCGAGCTGTTGCAAAAAAGCTTCTTCGGAAAGTCCGCGTTCGCGCGCGATGAAAGTCAGGAGCGAATCCTGCGAGCCGCTGTCCACAGCGACGCGCCAGGCTTTGCTGCAATCTTCAAATTGCGCCGGTGTGGCCAAATCGTTTTCAGCCAATAAATTTTTAATGGATACAAGTGCCATGTCTGGGTTTCCCCTCAAGAGAAACACGTGAAGATAGGAAAAGTTGCGGCTATGGTCAAAGAAAGAGTTGAGGAGACAGGCGGACAGATTACGGCAGAAATTAAATTGAGGAATTGCCAAACGGAAATTACGCTCCGTCCCTCGCAATGAAAAAATTTGCAATCATCACCGTCATCGGACGCGACAAAACCGGCGTAATCGCCCGCGTCACCAGTTTTCTTTTTGAACAACGCGCCAATATTGAAGCATTGGAAGAACAAGTGACGCGCGGGCAGTTCAGCATGACGATCCAGGCTTCGTGGAAAAAAAACGAGTTCGACAGCAAAAATCTCAGCGCTGGTTTGGAAAAGCTTTCCGGCGCACTCGGCATGGAAATTCGTTTTCGACCGACTGATCCAAATCGAAAACAACGTTGTGCCATCATGGTCACGAAAGAAACGCATTGTTTCGAATCCTTGATGGCCGCTTTCAAAAAAGGTCAGTTAAAAAATGCCGAGCCTGTTGTCGTGATTGGTAATCGCGGCGATCTGGAACCACTCGCCCGAAAATTTGGTCTGCCATTCATTTGCATTCCGTGGGAAGAACGAAACAGCGCGGAAGCGAAAGCGCTGAAAATTTTAGATGAGCACGAAGTGGATTTTGTTGTGCTGGCGCGTTTCATGAAAATTCTTTCGCCGAATTTCGTTTGGCGTTTCAAAAATAAAATCATCAACATTCATCCGTCGCTGTTGCCGAGTTTTCCGGGGCCGCAGGCTTATCGGCAAGCGTATGAACATGGGGTAAAAATCATCGGCGTTACCGCGCATTTTGTGAGCATGCATCTGGACGAAGGACCAATCATCGCGCAAGACAGCGCGCCGATCCGTTCGAACGCGACTTTGAAAGAAATTATTTCCGCCGGCCAAAAGCTTGAAGCAAAAACTTTGGTGAAAGCAGTGAAACTTTATCTCACAAAAAAACTGGATGTATTTTGGGGGGTGGTGAAAGAAGTCTGATTCTTCGTTCAGGAACTGCGACGCGATTATTTTTTCGATTTTGCAGCGCTTCCTTGAAGGCGAACAATCCGGCTGCACGCGACTCCGTTGTAATTTGTAAAACTTCCAGCGACTAGAATTTTTCCGTCCTTCTGTAATTCAACCGTGCGCACCACTTCGTTGAAGCCGGTGCCCGGATCAAAACTTTGATCCACGCTGCCATTTACGTTCAAACGCGCGATGTGGCCCAGAGCGGTGTCGTTGAAAAATCTAAAAATTCCTCCCAGCAAAATTTTCTGGTCGGGTTGAATCGCGACCGCAAGAATTTTACTGTCAGGTCCTGCTCCGGGCGTAAACGTCGAGTCCAGGCTTCCGTCGGAATCCAGTCGCGCGATTCTGTTTCGCGGACGTCCATTGAACTCCGTGAAGTCCCCGCCCAGAATGATTCGTCCATCCGATTGCAGAGCGATTGCGTAAACCCATCCGTTAGCGCCACTCCCGGGATTGAAAAGATTGTCCAGTTCCCCGTTGGGATTCAGACGAGCCAGATGATTTCGTCGCGTTTGATTGATCATCGTAAACTCACCGCCGACTAAAATCTTTTTGTCCTCTTGCAGCGCCATCGTCCAGATTAGATTATTCGCCGTCGTTTTGAATGATTCATCGAGATTGCCATCGGGATTCAATCGGGCAATCCGCAGTTTCTTGACTCCATGAAATTTTGTGAAATGTCCCGCGACAATAATTTTCCCGTCGGGCTGAACAGCGATCGAGCGCAATGTCCCGTCCGTGTCCTTCCACAAATTAAAACTCGTATCCACCGTCCCGTCCACGTTAAGGCGCGCAACGCTTTTGCAATCCACGCCGCTGATATTTGTGAAGTCTCCGCCAAGAATTATTTTTCCGTCGTTTTGCAGCGCGACGCTGTAAAGAACATTGTTCGCAGCCGTCACAAAATTTTTGTCCAACGTTCCGTCAGCGTTCAACCGCGCGACTCGCTTGGCTTCAACCGAATTTATATTTTCAAAACCACCGGCGATTAGAATTTTTCCATCGGGTTGCACGTTGAGACATCGGATAAAATCATCAACGGATACCTTGCTTGAAAATGTGGGATCGAGATCGGCGGAGCCATCGGGGATCGAGGTGATGACTGGACCTTTGTTGCCGTGAAACATGGCGATTCCAATCAACCAACCGAGGGCGCCGAAGACGAGCAACGCGGCGAACGACGCGCCAACCCATGTCAAAATTTTCTTCGGAGGAATTTTGGACGGCGGCGGAATTTCTAAAGGCGGTGCAACCGTTTTTTCTGGAATCACGGCGTGTACCGGCGCAGGCGATGGCGGAAGATGAATGCTTTTGGTTTTGTATTCCGTCGTTGGTTTATCTACGACCGTCGCGACGGGAATCGGCGTGGCACGGACAATCGGCGATGCATGAAATCCAATCCACTCAGCGACAGCACGCGCGCTCTCTGGCCGTGGCTCGGGATCTTTCGACAAACACGCCATGATCATCGAGGCGACGTGCGGCGGGATTTCGTTCACTAATTTTAATTTCGCCAAACGAATCGCAATCGGTTCCGCCAGATTATTTTGAACTTGAGTCGGAATATCTTCGCCCTCGAACGGAGTCGTGCCGGTGAGCAAATCGTAAAGCGTCGCGCCGAGCGCATAAATATCATCAGCAATGGTCGCAGGTTTTCCGGCCATTTGCTGCGGACTCATGTGCGTGATCGTCCCGCTGGCGGCGTGACGCTGATAATACATTTGCAATGGATCATGAACGGCCGAAGCGATTCCGAAGTCCGCCAGCTTCAAACGTCCTTTGGCATCAACCATCATGTTGCTCGGTTTCAGATCGCGATGAATGACGTTTTCGCTGTGCGCATATTGCAATCCGTCGCAAAGCTGTTTGATGAGCGGCTTGAGATAATTCCAGGTGAAAACGTTATTCGGCTGTTGCGCGCGCAAAGAATGAAGGTTCGCGCCATCCACAAATTCCATGGAAATAAATGCGACTTCGCCCGGCGCTTCGTAGAAATCGAAAATGCGAATGATATTTGGATGGGTCAATCGCAAGCTGCGCGCCGTCTCGCGACGCAAATCATCGAGCACCATCGGATTGGATTGAAGTTGAACGAACTTGAGCGCGACCATTTGGCCGAGGCGTTCGTCTTTAGCGAGCCAGACCGTTCCCATGCCGCCCGTGCCCAAACTTTGCGAGAGCGAATAACGTCCGCCGCCGACCAGAAAACCTTCGCTCAATTCCACGAACGATTCGCTCCCCGCAGATCGCGATTGTGTTGTGGGATTTTCGTTGGACATGCGAGCTTTGCTCTGAATTTTAAAAGCAGCTACATAAGTAAACAAGCATCTTTTGTTTTGGCAACCTTACTTGACCCGCCAAATCAAAGCCGTTACATGTTTTCCAACGATGAAAATCACTTGGAAAGATCACGAAGAAATTGCCTGGGCGTTGCTCGACAAATTTCCCGATCAGGATCCTCTCAAGCTGAGTTTTCCAAAGCTGCACAAAATGGTGACGGAACTGGAAGAGTTCGACGATAAACCGGATGGCTCTAACGAAAAAATTTTAGAAAATATCCAGATGACGTGGTACGAAGAGAAAAAATAATTTTAAATTTATGGCTACAAAACAAATCATTAAACCGGCAAAATCCGCACCTGCCGTTGGACCTTACAATCACGCTGTGCGCGTCGGCGATTTACTTTTCTGCGCCGGACAAATTCCACTCGATCCAGCCACTGGCAATCTTGTTGCGGGCGACATCAAAGCACAAACCGAACGCGTTTTGGAAAATGTGAAAGCAATTCTTGAGGATCAAAAACTGACTTTTGCCAACGTCGTCAAAAGCACCGTGTTCGTCACGAACCTCGCGGACTTCGCGGGCATGAACGAAATTTACGCGAAATATTTCACCAGCGACTTTCCAGCGCGTTCCACGATTCAGGTCGCCGCACTGCCCAAAGGCGCAATCGTCGAGATCGAAGTCATTGCGCATTTTTAGACACGAATTTCACAGTCAGCACGAACCCGCATCGAGACTTCGGGATTCATTGAATCCGTGAAAATTCGTGTAATTCGTGTCTCAAGCTCTTAGAATCCGTGTATGCCAACGGGCGTTTATCTTCTCATCGGATTCGTGATCGGCGGAATCATTGGCTGGCTTTTCGGCGCGTTGAAAAATAAGTCCGCTGTTTTGCCAAACGACAATCGCCTCGAAAACGAACTTCGCGTCCAACTTCAACAGCGCGAACGCGAACTCGCAGAATCCCGCGGACAATCGACGCTAACTTCCGCCGAACTCGCCGCCGCTCACGCCAATCGTTGCGCCGCAGAAAAGTTGTTGGCGGAACAAAAACAAATTCACGCGCAAGCGCTCGCCGAAGGAAAACTCGCCCAGGAAAAAGCGCTGGCCGATTTGCGCGACACTTTCAAAGCGTTGAGTGCGGATGCGTTGAAACAAAGCGCGCCCGAATTCCTCCGTCTCGCCGAACAAAGTTTTGGAAAACTCCAAGAGAGTGCAAAAGGCGATTTGGACAAACGCCAGGAATCCATCAAAGTTTTGGTCGAGCCGCTCAAACAACAACTGGAAACTTATCAAAAACGTTTGGCGCAGAGTGAAACCACGCAATCCACCGTGCTCGGCGAAGTTAAAAAACAGCTCGAAGGATTGACGCAAAACAGTCAGTTACTTTCGAATGAAACTTTGCAGCTCCGAAAAGTTTTAAGTTCCAATCAGGCGCGTGGACGTTGGGGCGAAGAAACATTGCGCCGCGTTGTCGAAGCCGCTGGCATGAGCACGCATTGCGATTTTTCTGAGCAAACACAATCCGGCGACAGCAAGCCAGACCTCATCGTTCGCTTGCCAGGAAATCGCGTCATCATTGTAGATGCGAAAGTCCCTGATTTGGATTTTCTTAACGCCATTGACGCAGCAGACGAAACCAAACGCGCCGAAGCTCTGGTCATCCACGCGACAAAATTAAAAGCGACCATCAAAGGATTGGCCGACCGCGATTATCCCGCGCAATTTCCAAATGCGCTCGATTATGTCGTGCTCTTTCTTCCTGCGGAATCACTTTTCAGTGCCGCGCTGGAAGGCGATCACGAGCTGATGCTCTGGGCGCAAAACAAACGCATCATCATTGCTACGCCCTGTTCGCTAATCGCGATTCTCCGTTCAGTGAGTGTGAGTTGGCAGCAACATGCGCAGACCGAAAACGCCCGTGAAATCGCCGACGTCGCGCAGGAGCTTTTTACGCGCGTCGCAAAGTTTACCGAACATTTCGAAAAAATTCGCAGTGGCTTGGAGAAGGCCAACTCCGCCTACAATGACGCAGTGGGAAGTTACGAAAGAATGGTTCGTCCGAGCGGGGAAAAACTTTCAAAGCTCAGCGGCGGAATAAATGGAAAAGAGTTGGCGGAAATCACTCCGATCGATGCGACGCTGCGTTTGTCTTCTTGAGCAATTCTGAAAAGAAACAAAGTCCCGTTCGATGTAGTTGATTTAAAATTATTCCACCGACAACACAGATTCTTTCGCGCAATTAGAATTTTCGTTTCCGCAGCCGCAGCCGCTTTCTTCCTGATCGCTGAAATCATGTTTGTCCCAGTTCGGATCGAGGCCGAGATCTTTCAACATCTGCAAATCTTTTTCGACAGATTGATTCAAGGTCGTCAGATAATTTCCCACCATCAATGCACTCGCGCCCGCCGCGAAAACCATGCTCTGCATGTCGCGCAGATTCACAGTGCGTCCACCCGCGATCATGATTTCCTGTCGCGGCAAAATGAAACGGAAGCAGGCAATCGTTTTCAAAATTTCAATCGGTGGAAGCGGCGCGACCTTTTCAAACGGCGTTCCTTTGATGGGATTTAAAATATTTATTGGAACAACGTTCGCGCCGATTTCCTTCAATGAAAATGCGAGGTCGCAACGGTCTTCGCGCGTTTCTCCCATGCCGATGATCCCACCGGAACAAATTTTCAATCCGGCTTTTTTCAGATACCCAATTGTCTCGATGCGATCTTCGTAAGTGTGCGTCGTGCAGGTTTGCGGGAAAAAGCGTTTCGAACTTTCGAGATTGTGACCGTAACATTCGAGTCCTGCTTCCTTCAAACGATCCGCAACTTTTTGGCTTTTGATAATTCCGAGCGAAGCATCAGCGCGCGTTTTGCCGCCTTGTGAAAGTTCGCGAATTCGATCGCAAACTTCGTCAAACATCGGCCCTTCTTTCAAACCTTTCCACGCGGCAACCAATCCGACAGCGGTGACAGAATTTTTATTGGCTTCTTCTGCAGCTTCGTTGACCGGTTCTGGATCAACGAATCCATATTTCGGAGAACCGGTTTGGTGAAAAGAGGATTGCGCGCAAAAACTGCAATTTTCCGAGCATGCGCCCGCCTTCGCATTCACGATGGAACAAAGATGAATTTTATTTCCTTTGAAATGTTCGCGGATGCGGTTGGCCCAGGAAATCAGGTCAAAAATATCGGCAGTATTTTCAATTTCAAAAAGTGATTGCGCTTCGGCGCGAGAGATTTGCCCGCCGTTTACAACACGCTGGCCGAGTTCCGAAATCCGCGAATGATTTGTCGCGTCAAGTGCATTTGCGCTCATGGTTGACAGCGTATTCAGACGTGAAATTTTCGCAAGCTTCGAGAAAAGTGGCGGAGAGAGAGGGATTCGAACCCTCGGATGGATTACTCCATCACAGGTTTAGCAAACCTGCGCTTTCGGCCACTCAGCCATCTCTCCGACCAATAGAATCAATGGTTTCGTGAGCTTTTCGACTCAATCGGATACCGTGATTTGATACCGAAAGGTGAATTAAAAATCGCCGTGGAAAAACACAGTTTCCAATTTCATTCGCTACGAGCCATCGTCGAATAATTCTATTTGCACGAGGATGCATGGCAAGCTCATTCGAGCCTGCGCGAGACTCGATTCGAATTTTTGAAGAAAATTCTTACGACTTCTCGGAACCATCCAGACACTCGCGGACCACTTGAGCCAGTTTGTTGATCGAATAAGGTTTTGGCAAAAAGTTGCGACTTTCCAAAATCGAGGCGTCTCGACCTGCCATGCCGGGGCTATAACCGCTGGTGTAAATCACTTTTAATTTAGGAGATTCATTAGCAAGCGATTCGGCCAACTCTCGCCCCATCATTCCACCGGGCATCACTAAATCGGTGAGCAAAAGATCGATGGGACGTGTCGCCTGTTTCCAAACTTCGAGCGCCTGAGCGCCCGAGGCCGCTTCCAAGACAAAATATCCTTGGATTCTCAGCACCTGCACAACCATCTCGCGCAGTGCGTCTTCATCTTCAGCGACGAGAATTGTTTCCCTTCCCCCACGTGGGACAGGCTCAACCAAAGGTGCGCTCTTATCCGGTCCAGATTGGCTCACCGGAAAATAAATTCTAAAAGTCGTTCCCTCGTTCGGTTTGCTTTCCACTTCAAGCCAACCATGATGTTGTCGGACAATTCCAAAAACGGTGGATAATCCTAAACCGGTGCCTTTGCCAACCGGCTTGGTCGTAAAGAACGGCTCAAAAATGCGACCCAGCACTTGCGTGTCCATTCCCGTTCCCGTGTCGCTGAAAGTAAGGCAAACGAAATCGCCATCCCGCTGCTCTGGATCCAATGGAGTCGGCGCGCGATGAACCGTTTTTACTTCAGTGGAAATTTTCACCTTGCCACCACTCGGCATCGCATCGCGAGCATTCACCGCGAGGTTCATCGCAATTTGCTCCAACATGCTTGGATCGGCGTGAATGGCTGGAACGACCGAGGCCCGATTAAATTGAATCTGGACATGTTCACCCACCAACCGCTCCAACATTTTGATGGAGTTATCCAACGACTCATTGAGGTCAAGCGGTCGAAATTGCATGACCTGTTTGCGACTGAACATCAACAGTTGACGAATCAAAGTCGCGGCGCGATCCGCTGCTTTTGAAATTTGTTCTACTGATGCCGGGCGCGGATTATTTGTATCCAACTTTTGCTTCAAGAGTCCCGCGTGTCCTTGAATGACTGTCAAAATATTATTGAAATCGTGCGCCACACCAGCAGCTAACTGACCTATCACTTCCATCTTTTGCGCCTGACGAAGCTGACGCTCCAAGAGCGCGCGTTCTGCAACATCTTGCGCCAACAACAAAATATGAGGTTCACCGGCCAGCGCGACTGTTGACGCCGAAACCAGGACCTCGTGAAGCGCGCCGGATTGAGTGCGCATCTTCGCTTCGACGTCGCGCACCGGTTCGTGGCGCGTCAATTTTCCAAGCCATTGTTCCGCAACAGCTGGTTTTTCCCACATCGACAATTCGGCCGGAGTGCGACCAATCATTTCATCGCGTTTGCAACCAACGATTTCCGCTAGCCGCTGATTCACATCAACGAATTTTTGGTTGGACAATTTTTGTATCCCACTGGGAACGGGATTTTCGTGGAAGGCTTTGGAGAAAAGTTCTTCGGACTTCAACAGCGATTCATTGGCTTTTGCCAGTTCCTTAATCTGCAATGCGGTCTGATGATTGAGCATCCACTTTTTCGTCAAAGCGTGCGCCACTTGCTGCACTTCGATATTGTCGAACGGTTTTTTCAAAATCAGCAAACTATCGGGTTGGCCGACTTTCGCTCGCATTTCTTCCCATCCATAATCGGAATAGGCGGTGCAAACTACCACTTGCAATTCAGGATACACTTCCCAGATTCGCGCAATTGTTTCCACTCCATCCCAACCCGGCGGCATTCGAACATCCACAAACGCCATCGCATAAGGTCGGTTTTCCGCGAGTGATTGTTTCACCATTTCCAGCGCTTCCTGCCCTTGAAAAGCCGAGTCCAATTCGAAATCCATCCGTTGTGACACCGTCTCTTTCACGTCGAACAATGCCGCGCTCAACTTCTCGACTTTTTTGTTACGCGAATTGTCGGGCCGAAGAATTTTTTGAAAATCGGCGTGGATACTCGTGTTGTCATCCACGATGAGAATCCGATTATTTAATTTAAGGTCGGTGCTGTTCATGTCTTTTGCGCGCTCCCTTTTGAGCCATTTGATTTTGCGGCTGGTAATTCGAGAGTAAATTCGGCACCCATTCCAGGCCCTTCGCTATAGGCGCTCAAGCTCCCTCCCATTTCCCTGGCAGCATTCGCGCCACTGTGCAGACCGAATCCATGGCCATCTTTTTTTGTTGTGAAACCATGATTGAAAACTTTCTTCAAATTTTCCGCCGGAATTCCAAGGCCATTGTCCTTGATCGAAATCACCACACGGTCAGGATTCTTCACACCAACGCGGATGATCATCGTCTTTTCATCGTCCTTCGAATCTTCCATGGCATGCTTCGCGTTGCGGAGAAGGTTGATCAAAATTTGCAAAATCTTGTGGCGATCCACGCAGACCAGCGGGGTGTTTCTATCGAAATCGTGGATCAAATTTATTTGATGCCGTTCAAAGGCGGCGGCGTTCATTCGCAACGCATCTTCGACCAGACTGGCCGCAGATAAATCTTCAAAAACGCCCGAAACTTTCGCGTAATTCTGTTGCATCGCCACAATCTCCTTGATGTGTTCGATGTGTTGGCCAACTGAACTCACTTCGGCCATCAATTGCGCGTGGTCGGCCACCAACTCGTCAGCCACTGCGCCAAGAAATTCCGGAAGTAATTTTCCTTTGGGATCATTGGTTAAAAATTCTGCCATTCGTCCGTTTTGTTCGAGCAGCATGGTGGTGGCGCGGCGTAAATCACCAACATTGGACGTCCGCAACTTTTCTCCCAAGAGATTTGCCGAAACACTCACGCTGTTGAGCACATTGCCAACGTTGTGCAAAACGCCAGTGGCCACATCTGCCATCCCTGCGTGTCGCGAGGTATCAATCAACTGCCGATTGAGTTTATCCAATTGTTCTGCCGCAAGTTTGTGTTCCGTGATGTCTTGAAAAATTCCGCGAACCGCGACCGGTTTATTTTTTTCGACCAATACAGTTCCGCTTTCTCGAATCCAAACGGTTCGGCCGTCGCTGGCGATCATTCGGTATTCATGGCTGTATTGTTCACCTCGCTCGCACAGCTCGCGACTTGCTTGGACCGCTTTTGCTTTATCTTGAGAAAATATTTTTTCCTCCCAAAAATCGGGACGATCCATCCATAATTGCGGTGCGTATCCCAAAATACTTTCGCTCTGACGGCTCACGAAGGTGAATCGGCCAGTGTCGGATGCGCGTTCCCAAACGATGCCGTCAATCGAATGAATCAGCGCTTCCATTTTTTGTTGCGAAAGACTGAGGGCTGCGTCCTGGCTTTCGATTCGACTGAGCATTTCATTGAACGACTCTGCCAGTTGACCGAGTTCGTCGCCGTAGCTAGTCACCTTTGCCCGCATTGAATAGTTCTGTTCCTGCCCGACTTTTTTTGCAGTTTCCGCCAAAGCAAGAACGGGATGTGTAATGGTGCGTCCCAATCGCTTCGAAAGGAAAATAGCCAGCGCAATCGAAACGACCGAAACGGCGAGAATCACTTGTGCGTAAAATCCGAGGAGTTCAACAAACGTGCGGTGGTAATCCGTACGAAGATATAAAGTCCCCTTGTTTTCCTTTTTCCAAACAACGGGTTGGGTCAATAAAAGATGATCGCCGACGAAACGCGACATCCGGGAAGGAGGAAATTGCGAGAGGGTGTGCGCGTTTTCAACCGTTCCGAAATGCGCGAAAATCGTTCCGTCCGGTAACACCAAAGTTGCCGAGAGAACCGTATCTTTTGCTTTGAGTGACCCAATGATTTCGCTTGCGGCTGTGTCGTCCGTAAAGGACATCGCACCGGCACTGTTATCAGCAACAATCGCGGCTAGAGTGGAATTATCACGCTCGAAATTACTGCGAAAATTCAAGACCTGAAAAATAAAGAATGCAGCTATTGCAACCAAAAGAACCGCGCCACAAATGGACAGGGTCATGGTCAGCATTTTCTTCTGGATTGGAAAATTTCGGAATCGTTTCATGGCGTTAGTCAATGGCGCTGGCGAGACACAAACTGACCATTTGCGAGTCGCAGTTCACTTTTAGAATGTCACTTGTACAAGCCATTTTTGTCTCATTTTAACGAATGAAAGCCATGCATTTTGCCATTTTCCGCAACTTTCAATTGCAATCGGCAATAAGCTATTTTTGTTCCATGAACGCTGAAGGTCGAAGAATGGAGGTTTCCACGGGCTAACGGTCGAGCGGCAGAGAAAGACTGAGCAATTTAGAACTGATTTTCATGTGCGCTACTTTGGCGGCTTCGTCATTGATCTGAAAGCGTATTCTTTTAGATTCTTCCACAAACCTCACCATTCCTCCTTTTTCGATAAATTTTTCGTTTTCACCCACAGTCAAAACCGCGATCCCACGCAAAGTTTTGAAGATTTCAGGCAATTTATCTGCCACGGAATTACTGATGAAAAGAAGCTGACATTGCGTCGCCTCTTTCGCATTTCGAAATGGCCGCAGCACGATCGGGCGAGCATTGATGTCTTTTCCCGCAATCACCCTTTCCAGATTATTGCCGAAAGGGTTGTCGCCGAGCACACCGATTATGAAAGGAGATTTTTCATCGGCGAACGCAGTCGTCGGCCAATCAATGAACTTGGCAAAATTATAAATAAACGCCGCTTTGAGTTGATATTCAGTGGGCTGCGAATTCTGAGCGAATCCGGAGAATGTGACCTGTAGCAGGATTGATCCAAACAGCAGAGCGAAGAAAATTATTTTTCGAAACTGCATGAACTCTCTAACTGAGTATGAGGCATTCCGGCTCACGTCGCGTGATTAAATTGCCGTCTCCGATTTTTTTTCTGAATGAATAAATACCTGCCATTTAGCACAAATATTTTTCACGGAATAGCTTCTCAAGTCGATAAAAACCGCTTGCTAACTTGAATCGAAAGTTCATTCTAGCGCCCGCACATGAATTGGCCTCGCCGCCTTCGTTCCAGAATTGATCACGCCATGCAAAGCATCGTTGTCAAAACGATGTGGCATTTCATTTTTTTCATGTGCATCACCTTTTCTGCTTTTTCCGAAGAACCTAAGACGCAAAACCCGCCCGATCTTACGACCATCGACTTGGAAAAACTGATGCAGATTCAGTATCAAGTCCCGACAGTTTTTGGCGCATCGAAAATGGAGCAAAAATCAACCGAAGCACCTTCGTCGGTTACGGTCATTACTGCTGACGAAATTAAAAGATTTGGGTATCGGACCTTGGCGGAAATTTTGCAAAGCGTGCAGGGCTTTCAAGTTTCTTACGACCGCAATTATGCATTCGTTGGAACGCGCGGCGTGAGTCTTGGAGATTTCAACAGCCGAATTCTCCTCCTTATCGACGGACATCGGTTGAATAATAATCTGACCGACGGTGCGTTGGTGGAAACTGCATTTATCCTGGATGTCGACCTGATTGAACGTGTCGAAATTATTCGCGGTCCCGGTTCCGTGCTCTACGGAAACAATGCTTTCTTCGGCGTCATCAACGTCATCACGCGTCAGGCAAAGAGCGTGGACGGCGCGGAGGTTTCTGGCGAATACTCCTCGTTCGACTCTGGCAAAGGACGGGTTTCAATCGGAAAATCATTTACCAACGGCTTTCAATTCCTGCTTTCCGGAACGCTCTACGAAAACGACGGAAACGACCGATTATTCTATAAGGAATTCGACACGCCTGCGCAGAACCATGGTGTAGCAAAAAACATGGACGCGGACAGTTCCAAAAGCTTTTTCGGTTCTTTGGCGTATCGCGATTTTACTTTGCAAGGAGCATTTATCACTCGAGAAAAAGTGAACCCGACCGCGCAGTTCTTCACCACATTCAACGATCCCGACTTGCGCACCGTTGATGAGCGAAGTTACGCCAATTTAAAATACGCTCACAACTTTGAAGACGTCGTCGATGTCACTGCGCAAATCTATTATGACCGAAACGATTTCGATATCGGTTATCCCTTCACTTCTTCTTCGTTCCGTGAAATTCAGGTTGGCGAGTGGTGGGGAACCGAATTGCAATTCAACAAAAAAATATTTGACCGACACGTGCTGACTTTGGGCGTCGAATACCGCGATGATTTTCATCAATCCGACCGCGTTTTTGATGAAGGAACCGGACAAACTTTCACGGACATCAACCGGACTCGGGAAAGTCACGGCGTTTTTCTCCAGGGAGATTTTGCACTCTGCACCAACCTCCATTTCAATGTCGGCGGCAGATACGATCAATACGGAGATTTTGATGCCGCTTTCAATCCGCGACTCGCTTTGATTTACCATCCAATTCCCTCGGCCACGTTGAAAGCTCTCTATGGAACCGCTTTTCGCGCGCCCAATTTTTTGGAATTAAGCGATCCTCGTTTCCAAGAGATTCGTCCCGAAGAAATCACTTCTTACGAACTCGTGTATGAACAGGAAATCAATCCGTTTTTGCGATCTTCACTTTCGGGTTTTTACAATCAGATGGACAACTTGATTGTTTTGGAGGATGGAAATTTTACCAACTTCAATGCTAATGCGATTGGAACGGAATTGGGGTTGACTGGGTTTTGGACCAACGGCATTCGCACACGTCTTAGTTATACCTTGCAAAAAGCCGAGGATCGGTCTCGCAGCGAAAACCTTCCCGACTCCCCTGAGCAACTCGCCAAAGCAAATGTGAGCGTGCCACTTTACGAACAAAAAATTTTCGCGAGTCTGGAGTTCCAATACACGACCAGTCGCCACACCCTGCGAACCACAACCACCGGGAACACTTTAGAAGGCCAAAATGCGCCCGGCTTTGGTGTGTTTAATTTTACGTTATTTAGTCGGGATTTGATTAAAAACTTGGAGTTTTCTGCCAGCGTTTACAACCTTTTGGACCGCCAATACGGCGACCCTTCCTCGCGCTTTCACCAACAAGATATTATCGGGAGAGATGGCCGCACTTTCCGAGTGAAATTAACCTACCGATTTTAAGCCGTGGCATTAAAATAGCTCAGCTCTTCGACAATGCAGATATCCGGGCCGAGATTGTGCCGCGTTTTCAAAAAAATATCCATTTTATGGCTATTTTGCACAGTTCTTTGGCCAATGATTTCCCAGAGCTCAGGACCGCCTCCTGTATTGGATGCCCAACCTTCGAGCAGAAGTGTCTTATTGAATGACACAACCACTTTTTCTGTGGAGGTCACAAGTTCTACTACTTTATCCTATCAGTGGCTTAAGAACGGATCGAACACCATCGCTGGCGCTACCGGCAAAACTTTTACTCTCACGAACGTATTGCGAACCGACGCCGCTTCGTATTCTGTTAGAGTAATCAATGGCGGCGGAACAGTTTTTAGCACGAATGCGGTGCTGACCGTCCTCAGTCCTCCTGAAATTGCAGTGCAACCGTTGAGCCAAACCGCTCTTCCTGGACAAACAATTTCTTTATCAGTCTCCGCAAATGGGACCGCCCCGTTTTATTACCGATGGATATTCAATGGCAACTCTCTGGGATTTACGACCAACTCCACGCTTACCCGGACTAATTTCAACGCAGGCTATGCCGGAAACTATTTGGTCGTTGTGAGCAACAGTTTTGGCGCTGCAACAAGTTCTGTTGCAGCAGTCGTTTTTCAATCCTGGGTGGCCACCTACAATGGAACGGCAAACGATCACGATTATCTGACGGCTACCGCCGTTGATGCCTCGGGAAATGTTTATGTGACTGGTTACGCAAAACAATCAGCCAGCTCCAGCTATGATTATGTAACCATCAAATACGATCCGAACGGCACCCAACTTTGGCGCGCCGTTTACGACAGCAATTTTTCAAAGGATGACCAAGCCTATGCAATTGCAATTGATGCTTCTGGAAACGTCTATGTCACAGGATCGTCAGAGTTAGATTCTGGAAGCGGCGGGTTGGACTATCTCACGGTCAAGTATGACACAAATGGGAACCAGATATGGGCCAAGCGCTACAATGGGACGGCTAATAAAGACGACGTGGCCTGCTCAATCGGTCTGGATAAGAACGGCAATGTATTTGTAACGGGCTCAGGCAAGAACTCCTCCAGCCATTATCAGTTTCAAACTGTTAAATATGACAACGCAGGAAACCAAGTTTGGGCCAAAACCTACGTAGGGTCAGGAAACTTAGAAGATGATGCAGTTTCCATGGCGATTGACAAGGACGGGAATTTATATGTTACAGGGAAGTCCCAAACCCTTCTCAACGGATTCGACTGCGCAACAATCAAGTATTCAAACGCAGGAGTTCAATTGTGGGTGGCTAAATACAGCGGCCCTCTTTTGATAGATGATATCCCAACAAAAGTAGTCGTGGATACGAACGGGAATGTTTACGTCACAGGAAAATCTCAAGGCGTTCTTGGAAGTGTGGATTATCTGACGATAAAATACAGCAGCAGCGGCAGTCAGCTCTGGACTGCGACCTACAATGGTCCAGCCAACAAAATTGACGTCCCGAGCGATATGGCCCTCGATGGTCAGGGTAATGTTTTTGTAACCGGTTCATCAACGGTGACAGATACCAAAAATGATTTTGCAACCGTTAAATACAATTCTTCAGGCGAACAGATTTGGGTAGCCAGATACGATGGCTCGACAAGTGATGATGACCAACCTGTTGCGCTCGCATTGGATTCCACTGGAGATGTTTATGTGGCCGGGCAATCAAAGACTTCGAGCACCGGATACGATGTTGTAACCGTAAAATATTCGGGCTCGAGTGGAGCCCAGCAATGGGCCGCCACTTACAACAGTTCGAGCAACATCAATGATTCCGCGATTAGTTTGGCGCTACAAGATGACTTCACCATTTTGGTAGGTGCGCAGGCGAACAACAAACTGGACTACACTACCATTAAATATCAATCGCGGGTTTTTTACCCTGATATAACAACCCCTCCAGAGGGCCAAACAATTGCCCTAGGGCAAAGCGCTTACATGACCGTTACTGCAACCGGAACTGCGCCATTGAGTTATCAATGGAGTCGCAACGGAGTGTCGTTATTAGGAGCTACCAACTCCACTCTGGTCCTAAGTCCGGTTCAATCATTGAATGCTGGCAATTACACTGTGTTCGTCACCAATAACTTTGGGTCAATTACCAGTTCCCCCGCTACCTTAGTGGTCACAAATTTTCCGATTGTCTTGTCTGTCACTCCCTCTGTTTCGACAACAGAAGGCGGCTTTTCATTTGGAGCAACGGTCCCTCGTGGAGCTACCTATATCGTCCTGGCTTCAACCAATATGGTAACTTGGGTTCCAATCGTCACCAACGTCTTGTCGGAAACTAATTTTATTTTCAAGGACCCAGCTTCAACTAATTATAACTCACGTTTCTATCGAGTGGTGGTCCGTTGAAAAGCACCTGATAATCTCAGGGTTTATTTAACGTAGAGCGCTTCCTGTAAATCTCGAACAAGAACGCTGGCGTATGGATAACGTTTTTCCGCGTCACGCTCCAAACACTTCATCACAATTTTCTCCAACGCAGGCGGAATGTCGTTAAATTCCCGCAGTGGAATCGCGGAGCCAGTTTGTTGTTTTCGCAAAATGTCGCCGGCCGAATCGCCAGAAAAAGGTTTGCGCGAAGTCAGCAATTCATAAGCAGTCACACCGTACGCAAAAATATCGACACGGTGATCAATGGCCTGATGTTGAAGTTGTTCAGGCGGCATGTAGGCGGGTGTGCCCGGATTTTTTGAAAATTTTCTCGGCTGATCCGGCTTCGGTTGCGCCAAATCAAAGTCCACCAATCGAATGTGGCCGTTGCGAGTCACCAAAATATTTTCCGGTTTGAAGTCCAAATGCATGAAGCCACTGTCATGCACATGTTCAATCGCAATGGCCGTATCGATCAAAATATTCGCGACGTTATCCGCAAGCGCGTCATCGGTCCGCAGCATCATTTGTTTCAGGTTGGAGCTTTCCACGTATTCCATCAGCAGATACGGGAGGTTTTCAATTTTCCCATGGTCAACGTAGCCGATGACATATTCGTGATTGTGAATCTTCGCTAAAATTTCGCAGCCGTGAAAAAATCGTTTTCGTGCGAGCAGATTTAACTTCAATTGATTCTGAAGATGACGCAGCGCGAAAGTTTTCCCGTTGGAATCGGTTGCAACCCAGATGTCCGCGACGCCACCGCTGTTGATCAATTCCTGCAAACGAAATTGCCCAAACTGTCTTGAAGCCGGTTTTTGATTAAGGACATCCAGCGCATTAAGATCCATACGAATTTCCCACAAGTTTATGACAGCCCGCCAATTTTGCAAAGATTATGACTTGCGCAGGCACGAACCAATCCTAATCTCCAGCCGTGCGGCCCATTCGCCTGCTCCTCATTTATCTCGCATTTATTTTTATCGGCGCAGCTTTGGCCGCTCCGTGGATTTACAAATTTGTTCAATTTGCTGCTGAAGCAAGCCCGGTTTTCCAAAAAACTTTTCGCGATTTCGCGCAACAACCTTTTCATCGCTACGTCAATCGCTCTCTCATCATCTTCGGCTTGGTCGGCCTCTACCCATTCCTCAGCTCTCTGGGAATTCGACACTGGAAAGATCTTGGATTTGCTCCGCTTCGATTCAACTGGAAAAATGTTTTCGCCGGATTTGTGGTCGGTTTTCTTTCGCTGGCAATTCTTGCTGCGCTCGCAATTTTATTTCACGCACGAAAGATTGATTTTCACAGCAAAGCGCTCGCAACAAATCTCCTCGGGGCAACTTTGACGGCAATCGTTGTCGCCATTCTGGAAGAAACTCTATTTCGCGGCGCGCTCTTTGGAAGTTTGCGAAAAACTCAGCCGTGGCCGATGGCGCTGGTCGTCAGCAGCGCCATTTACGCTCTGGCACATTTTTTTCCAAAAGCAAATTCAACGGGTTTCGTGACGTGGCGATCCGGTTTCGCACTCTTTGCAAATCCGCTGAGTGGATTTACAAACCTCCAAATGCTTTTGAATTTGTTGATCGTCGGTTCAATTCTCGCGCTGATGTTTCACCGCACCGGCAATTTATATTTTTCCATTGGACTCCACGCCGGTTGGATTTTTTGGCTCGGTTCTTATCGGCTGTTGACAAAAGGAACCCGGCTCGACCCATGGTTTTTCGGCTCGACCAAAATGATCGACGGCTGGCTTGCGACGATTGTGCTCCTGACAACATTTGGAATTTTGTTTTATTTTCATCGAGAGAAGAAAGAGTCCACCGATGTTGTTGGCTGAACCATCGAAACTCAGCAATTTGCTCAACGCGGCTTTGGGTATTTTTTATCCCGAGATTTGCCAAATTTGTAACACCCAACATGCGTCGCCTGGTGAAGGCTACGTCTGCGCTCATTGCTGGAAAGAAGTGCGCTTCATCAAGCCGCCTTTTTGCGAGCGCTGCGGTTTGCCTTACGAAGGCAAAATTACAACCACGTTCGAATGCACGAACTGTCGTGAAATGGATTTGCATTTTTCTTCAGCCCGTTCGGCGGTTGTCGCGCGTGGACTCGTCCTCGATGTGATTCATCGCTACAAATACTCGCGCGCGTTGTGGTTCGAACCGTTTCTCGCTGACCTTTTGATTCGCGAAGCAAAACCCGTTTTAGAAAAATCGAAATGGGATTTCATCGTCCCGATTCCACTGCATCGCTTGAAAAAACGTGAGCGCGAATTCAACCAGGCCGAGCGTCTGGCAAAATGCCTTTCGCGCGCGACAAAAATTCCAGTGTACGCGAATTTATTGGAGCGAATGGAATTCACGCGAACTCAAACCACACTCACCCGATCAGAGCGCGCCGATAATGTGCGTAACGCATTCCGTCTGCGGAAAAAGCAGCGGCTCGATGGAAAAAAAATAATTTTGCTGGATGACGTTTTGACCACCGGGGCGACAACGAGCGCTTGCGCCAAAGTTTTACAGAAGGCGGGCGCTGCAGAAATTTGCGTTTGGACAGTTGCGCGTGGATTGTAAACGTGCGCAAAATAAAAGCAGTTCAGTGAAAAACTAAACCGTTTATTCTCAAACAAAATGGCTACGACTTCTTTTCACAAAAAAACTCTTGGGTTGGAAACGTCCGAGCCGGCCGTTACGCCCCCGCCCTCTGGCGCTGAAACCACTTTCGTCAAAAAACCAAAACTTGCTTCGTCGAAGTCGAAGAAACGCGAAATTCCCGAAGGTCTTTGGACGAAATGTCCAAAGTGCACGAGCATGGTTTACGACAAAGAACTGGACGAAAATTTAAAAGTTTGCCCGAAGTGTTCCTATCATTTCCCAATCGGCTCTCGCGAACGGATTAATGCTCTCGTTGAAACGTGTTCGTTCGAGGAAATGGATGCCGAGATGACGAGCGTTGACCCGCTGAAATTCACCGACAAAATTCCTTACCCGCAACGAATTCAGACCCATCAAAACGCCACAAAGTTAAAAGACGCAGTTATCACCGGCATCGGTAAAATTGGCGAACGACGTGTTGCGTTGGGAATCATGGATTTTAGTTTCATCGCCGCCTCGCTTGGTTCCGTCGTCGGAGAAAAATTAACGCGATTGATCGAAGCCGGGACCGACAAAGGATTGCCTGTTATCATTATCGCAGCCAGCGGCGGCGCGCGAATGCAGGAAGGAATGTTTAGTTTGATGCAGATGGCGAAAACCTGTGGAGCGCTCGCTTATCACGCGAAAAATAAATTGCCTTACATCAGCGTGTTGACGAATCCAACTTACGCGGGAGTGATGGCAAGTTTCGCGAGCGTCGGCGATCTCATCATTGCAGAACCTGGCGCGATGATTGGTTTTGCCGGACCACGCGTCATCAAAGATACGACGCAAGCTGAATTGCCGCCCGGATTTCAAACTGCAGAATTTCTTCTCGACCACGGATTGATTGACGCAATTGTTCCGCGTGCCGAAATGAAAACACGCCTCTCGTTCTATTTGGATTTTTTGATGGAAGGCCGTGAAAAGCTGGCTGCGCTTGGTTGAAATCACGCTGTTGATCGCCAGTCCAAAACTTTCAATTGCACGGAAGTTTTTCCGTTGAATTCGTTGATTTGCGGAACGAAGGCGAGGTCGAACATCACTTTTGGCAAAGGCGCATCGCCGCAATTCCACCAGACCGCTTCGAACATTTTTCCGCCGTTGCCCACCCAAAATTTCGCATGCTGATTTTGTTTTCCCATTCGTTGCGGTGAACGTTGATGCGACAAACCTTTCGCAAATAAATGGACCGCCGGATTTTTTTGGCCAATCGGTTGCAGCGATTCCAGTTCTTCAACCATTTGAAAAGTTAGCTCAGATAAATCAACTTCGGCATCGAGGCGCAGGACGGGTTGAAGTTGCTCGCGTTTCAAAGTCCGTTTCGCAATTTCATTTAGACGAGTGCGAAATGTTTCGAGATTTTTCGGGTCAATCGTCAAACCGGCAGCCATCGCGTGACCACCATGTTTTACGAGCAAATCGTCGCATTCGCGCAAAGCGGCGGCCAAATCAAAACCTTCGATGCTGCGACCGGAGCCGCGCCATGAATTACCTTCGCCGCCGATGATAATTGTCGGGCGATAAAATTCGTGAAGGACGCGCGACGCAACAATTCCGACGACGCCGATGTGCCAGAGCAATTGGCCTTCGACGATGACGTAATCAGTTTCGGAATTGAAACGAGCTCGCACGGCTCCGATAACTTCAGCGGAAATATTTCGTTCGATTTCCTGTCGTTCGCGATTTCTCGTGTCTAGAGATTTGGCAATCGGTTCGGCTTCGGTCTGTTCGTGTGAAAGCAAAAGGCGCAACGCTTCTTCGGCGTTTTCGAGACGGCCAGCGGCATTGAGTCGTGGAGCGAGTTGAAATCCAACTTCGTAGCAGCCAAGTTTTTGATCGGCTTGGGCAACGCTTCGGAGCGCAACAATTCCCGGTCGTTTCGATTCATTCAAAAATTCCAAACCTATTTTTGTCAGGATGCGATTTTCACCAGTGAGAGGGACGAGGTCGGCAATCGTTCCAAGGGCAACGAAATCAAGCAACGGACGCAAATCAAATTCGAGAGCTTCCGACCAGCCGAGTTCGCGTCCGCGTTTCACGAGTGCGTGCGCCAGTTTGAAGGCGAGCCCGGCGGAACAGAGTTCGCGAAAATTCTGTGCGTCGCCATCGGGAGCAAGTTGCGGATTTATAATCGCGAAAGCAGAAGGCAATGGTTTGGAGAGTTGATGATGATCCAAAACGATGACGTCCACGCCCTGCCCTTTTAGCCACGCAATTGTGGAAACCGCAGTGGAACCGCAATCAACCGCCAGCAATAATTTTGCTGGAAATTTTTTGTGACAATTTTCAACGCCGTCCTGACTGAGGCCGTATCCTTCGTCAATCCTGTTCGGAAGATAAAAATCTGCGTTCCATCCAAGCCTGCGAAAAACTTCGATCAAGAGCGCGGTCGAAGTCACACCATCAACATCGTAGTCGCCGAAGATGACCAGCGAATCATTTTTTCCCCGCGCAACCAACAATCTTTCGACGGCGAGATTCATGTTTGGCAGAAGAAAAGGATCGGCCAACATTTTCAAACGAGGATTGAGAAATCGCTCAATCGTTTCGGGTTCGCTGATTCCGCGATTGAGCAAACATTGGCTGAGGAGTGGAGAAATGTGCGCGGCCTCGGCGAGATGTTGCGCAAGGGCTGGTTGAGAAGGCGCTGTTGACCAGCGAAATTTCATTTTGAATTGCTCGTCTGTTTGGCCTCTGCTTTCCGCGCCGAAATTATGGAAACCAACATTGAAATTGCGATTATCACCGCGACAACAATGAGCGAGGTGACGGTTGAAACTTTGAATTGTCCGGCCAACAACATTTTTCCGCCGATGAAAACGAGGACGACGGAGAGTCCAACTTTCAGAAAACGAAAATAGCCGATGGCATTTGCGAGGACAAAATAGAGCGAGCGCAAACCGAGAATTGCAAAAACGTTCGAGGTAAAAACGATGAAGGCGTCTTGTGTCACGGCAAAAATTGCCGGAATGGAATCGACGGCGAAAACGAGGTCAGTTGTTTCGACCATGAGCAGGACAAGAGCAAGCGGAGTCAGAGCAGCGCGTCCATTCAATCGGGTCAGAAATTTTTGACCTTCAAATTGTGAGGTGACGGGAAAAAGTTTTCGAGCGACGCGCAGGACGGGATTTTTTTCGGGTTTCACTCCTTCATCTGATGTAAAAATCATTTTGATGCCAGTGATCACGAGGAATCCGCCAAGCACATAAAGCATCCAATGAAATTTTTCGATCAACGCAGCGCCAACTCCAATCATCACACCGCGCATGATCAGCGCGCCCAAAATTCCCCAAAATAGAACGCGATGTTGAAATTGAAGTGGAACCTTGAAGTAAGCAAAGATGAGCGCGATGACGAAGACGTTGTCCATCGAAAGAGAGAGTTCGATGATGTAGCCCGTAATGAATTCCAGCGATTCTTCCTTGTTGCGCCAGACGCTCAATGAGCCGGCGAACAGCATGGCGACCGAAAACCAGATAAAGGTCCACGCCAAAGCTTCTTTGAATTTAACAACGTGGGCTTTTCTGTGGAAAATTCCGAGATCAAGCGCGAGGAAGATCAGGACGGCAACGACAAAGCCGCCCCAGTGCCAGGGAGTGATTTCAGCAAGAGCCAACATGTTCTCTCAGATTCCCAACTTTATTCCTGCTCTGAACCTTATTCATTCGGTCGTGAGATTCAGAATAAAATTATGATCCAGAGTCAGTGCGAAAAATCACCAACGCAGAACTAAACCCGGGCATTCGCCGCGTTGTCCACTGTGACTTGCGACGCAAGTTTTGGCCGTTCTCCTTTGTGCCACCAAAGAACAATGGCGCTGGCGATATAAATACTGGAATAGGTTCCCGTAATAATCCCCACTAAAAAGGTGAAGGCAAAATCGTTGATGACGCCGCCGCCGAAAACGTAAAGGGACATGGTGGCGAGAAACACGGTGCCGGATGTGATAAGCGTTCGGCTCAAAGTTTGATTGAGCGCTTTGTTCATGATTTCGCGCAGACTTCCTCTCATTCCCATTTTCAAATCTTCACGAATTCGATCAAAAATCACGACGGTGTCGTTGATGGAGAATCCGATAATCGTCAGGACGGCGGCGACCATGGGCGCGTTGAGTTCGCGACCAGTTAGAAAGAACCAGCCCAACGTCATCAAGACGTCATGGACAATGGCGATGACAGCCGCCACTGCGAACGAAAATTCATAGCGAAACGCGACGTAAATCAAGATGCCGAACAACGCCAGAATGATTGCGAAAACTGCTGTGGTCTGAATTTCTATTCCAACGGTCGGCCCAACTTTATCCAGAGCAATGCGGGAAAACTTTGCGGCTGGAAAACTCTGTTCCAAAGCGCGCTCGACTTTATCGCCAGTGTCAAAAGCGGTTGCGATGCGGAGAGTTTCGTTGCCGGTTGAAATATCTTTTTGATATTGAATCATCGCTTCGCCAACACCGAGTTTTGTCACAACGTTCCGCACTTCGTCAGGATGAATTTTTTGCGCAAACCGCATCGTCAACACATCACCACCCTTAAAATCCACACCCATCACATTGCTACCGCGATAAAAGCCGTAGCCGATTCCCACAACAATAAGCAGCCAGGAAATTGCGAAGGCAGGTTTTGCCCAACGCAAAAAGTCTATCTTGCCCGGACGAACCAGGTGAAGCATCGGCAATCTCTTCAATAGATTTTTTTCGAGAAGCCAATCGAAAATCAAACGGGTCACGACCAATGCGGTGAACAAACTGAGAGCCACACCGATTGTGAGAGTCACGCCGAATCCTTTGACTGAACCCGTTCCCATAAAAATAAGAATGACCGCCGAGATCAGCGTCGTGACGTGCGAATCGAAAATGGTGCTGAACGCACGACTGTAACCAGCGGAAATCGCGCCTCGAATGGATTTGCCCGCCTCGAATTCCTCTCGAATACGTTCAAAAATCAGAACGTTCGCGTCAACAGCCATGCCGATGGTCAGCACAATTCCTGCGATGCCCGGCAGAGTCAGCGTCGTGCCGATGGAACACATCACGCCCAGAGTGATAATGATATTGAGCAGCAAGGCGACGTTGGCCACCAAACCGGCGAACATGTAATAAACCAACATGAAACCGACTACGAGGAATGTGCCGATGATGGCAGCTTTGATCCCGCTGCGAATAGAATCTTTTCCGAGAGAAGGATCGACGCCGCGTTCTTCGATGATTTTAACAGGCGCTTCGAGTGGATTTTCCAAAACGTCGGCAAGTTCGCGCGCTTCTTTCAAATCAAAATTGCCGGAGATTTGTCCCCTGCCACCGAGGATTGCACCGTTAATGACCGGAGCGGAATAAAGTTCGCCGTCGAGGACAATTGCCAATTGACGTCCGACATTTTCTGTCGTCACCTGGCCAAATAATTCCGCGCCTCGGCTATCGAGTTCAAAATCAATTTGCGGCTGATTGGAAACTGGATCGCGAATGACCATCGCGCGTTTCACATTTTTTCCAGTCAATCCTCGCGCCGTTTTTTTGGAAACCAGATACGGCACCAACGCATAAGTGTTGTCAGTGTTCCGTCTTTTTTCTTTCAAAATTTCGTAGCCGGGTTCCGTAATGCCTTGCTGGATCAGCTCCGCGCTTTTTTCGTGGACGAGACGAAATTCGAGATAAGCCGCTTTTTGGATTTTCCGTTTGTATTCTTCCTTTAGTTCTTCGGACAAACCGGGAAGTTGAATCAGGATACGATCATTTCCGGCTGGCTGAATCAGAGGTTCGGCAACGCCAAATTTATCGATACGTTTTCGCAAAACTTCCACGGCCTGTGAAAGCGCATTGTCCTTCGCTTGAGCGCGCGTCAAAGTATTCGTGTCAGAATTGTCGAGCTTGCTCGTGTCCATCCCGACGAGAAACGAAGTTCCACCCTGCAGATCGAGACCAAGTTTGATTTTTCCCGCTGCATTTTTCTGCAAACGATTCAAGATCGCCTGCGTTGGATCCTGTTCCGCTTTGGTGTCAATGAACGCAAAATATTTTTTGATGTCGTTCGTGCCGATGGCTGTTTTTAAACTGGAATAAGAACGGGCCTGATCGCTGCCGCGCAATTGCTCCGCGCTTTTGACGATGTTGGTGAACGTCGCGTCAGTTTGCGATGAGTCATCTTTGAATTGTTCGATGAGATCGCGGCTGGTCGGCGGATACATTTCCCAGACTGACCAGACGACGAGGAAAACAACTAATGCCCATTTCCAAAAATTATTGCGCTTCATGAAAAAATTAAGATTCGGTGGAGTCGGAGGAACGATCAGTGACTTCAGAAATTGCGGATTTTAAAACTTCCAATTTCGTGTCGGCAGACCGCAGTGAGATGCTCTTTTCTTTGACGGTGATCACGGTGCCAATGATGCCGCTCGTGGTAACAACTTTGTCGCCGGCTTTTACTTGTTTCAGCAATTCCTGATGTTCTTTGGCCTTCTTCTGCTGCGGACGAATCATGAACAGATAGAATAAAACAGCCAGCCCGATATAAAATGGCACCATCCGCATGATCGCTTCACCTTGATTTGGCGGCGGTTGGCTGGTCGCGGCGCCATCTGCCAAAATTGCCGTTAAAGAACTTAGAGTCATACTATTTATCGAGCCGTTAAATCTATGGACGGAAGTCGTTTTGGCAAGTCTAAGATTGCCGCGTTTGCATTGATGAAATCGGGTGAAAATCCAGAACTCTATCCACGATCATCCACTTTCAACGAGTGCTTCACACGAGACGAAAGAATTTTTTGGGACGGAATATAGTTGGCAATAAATTGACGGCGAAACTCTCCAAATGTTCCGGCGGCAATGTGTCTGCGGATGTCTTTCATCACGTCGAGATACATTTGCGAATTATGAACGCTGACCATGCGCAGGCCGAGAATTTCATTCACGTTCAACAAATGACGCAGATAAGCGCGCGAAAAATTTTTGCACGCAAAACATTCGCAGCCTTCTTCAATCGGACGAAAATCCGCTTTCACCGCGCCGCCTTTTACGTTGTAAGTTCCTTTTCGCGTGAACGCCGTTCCGTTGCGGGCGACACGCGTCGGCAAAACGCAATCGAACATATCCACGCCGCGCGCGACCAGTTCGACAAGTTGCGCCGGAGTTCCAAGTCCCATGGCGTAACGCGCTTTGTTAGCGGGAAGAAACGGTTCAGTCATTTCCACCGCTTGCATCATTTCGTGTTCGGGTTCGCCGACGCTGACTCCACCGATTGCGTAGCCGTCAAAATCGAGTGACGTAATGTGATTGGCGCAAGCTTCGCGGAGACCGGGATTATTCGCGCCTTGCACAATTCCAAAAACCAATTGGCCATCGGCGCGCGGTTGTTCGCGACATTCTTTTGCCCATCGAACGGTTCGTTCAACCGCGCCGTGTAATTCTTTGGAAGTGCATCCGTGCGCCGGACATTCGTCAAAACACATCGCAATGTCAGAACCAAGAACGCGCTGGATTTCCATCGCTTCTTTCGGGCCGAGAAAAAGCGGTGAGCCATCGAGATGCGAACGAAATTCAACACCATGCGCTTTGATTTTGCGAATTTTGGCGAGACTGAAAACCTGGAAACCGCCGCTGTCGGTGAGAATCGGTTTTTTCCAATTGATAAATTTGTGCAGACCGCCCGCTGCTTTGATGATTTCCAAACCGGGTCGGATATTCAGATGATACGTGTTGCCGAGAATGATTTGCGTATCCATTTCCAGCAACTCGCGCGGGTCAAGCGCCTTCACACTGCCTTGTGTTCCGACCGGCATGAAAACAGGTGTTTCGATCACGCCATGCCCAGTCGTAAGTTTTCCGAGACGCGCTTTGGACGTCGAATCGGTCTTAAGCAATTCAAACATGGCTAAGCAAAATTTGAACTTCGGAAAAGATTTCTTCTTGTTTGACCAGCTTCATTTCACCGCCGCGGAGTTTCAATTCCACTTCGCCTTTCGCCAACGATTTTTCGCCGATGGAAATGCGAACGGGAAAACCAACCAGATCCGCGTCTTTAAATTTCACGCCGGGCCGATCATCGCGATCGTCAAGAATCACATCAATTTTCCGCGCAGAAAGTTCCGCGTAAATTTTTTCGGCAAGTTGCATGACAGCGCTTTCCTTCACGACACCGAGCGGCGTGATACAGACTTGATACGGCGCGACACTGAGCGGCCAAATAATTCCATCCTTGTCATTCGATTGTTCAATGATCGCTTGCATCGTTCGCGTTACGCCAATTCCATAACAACCCATGAACGACGGTTGTTGCTTGCCGGATTCATCAACAAAAACGGCATTCAATGCTGACGTGTACTTCGTCCCCAATTTAAAAACATGACCGACTTCAATCGCGCGGCGAATTTTCAAAGGCGCACTGCATTTCGCGCAAGGCTCGCCAATTTTCACACTGCGCAAGTCAGCCCACCGTTTCACTTGAATGTCGCGTTCGATAGAAACATTACGAAAATGAAAACCATTTTCGTTCGCGCCAGTCACCATGCCGTTTGCGCCACGCAACGTTTCATCCGCGTAGATTGAAAATTCCGTTACGCCAACGCCGCCGAGACTTCCGGGATACGCTTTCAGTGCACCAAAAACTTCATCGGCCGTTGCGGCACGAAACGTCGCAGTTCCAACAGTCGCGACCAATTTCGCTTCGTTCAATTGATGATCGCCGCGCAACAAAATCAAAATCGGTTTGTCTTCGACGATATAAACCAGCGTCTTGATCTGTTGCTCCGCCGGAATGTTCATCGCTTTGGCCAGTGACTCGATGCTCTTGAGGTTTGGCGTCGCGAATTTTTCAGGAGCGCCCTCCCCTTTTGGAAATTCCACTTTGGCAATATTTGAAATCGCCTTCTCGATGTTCGCCGCGTAACCGCACGCTTCGCAATAAACCACTTCGTTTTCTCCGGTTTCAGCGGGGACCATAAACTCGTGCGAAAATTTTCCGCCCATCACGCCAGTGTCGGCCTCGACCGGAAACGCTTTCAATCCGCAACGCTCGAAAATTCGCGTGTAAGCGTCATACATTTTTTGATAACTCACCTGCGCCAGCTCGTCCGTCGTGTCGAAACTGTAAGCGTCTTTCATGATGAATTCCTTGGCGCGCATCAGGCCGAAGCGCGGGCGAATCTCATCACGAAATTTCGTCTGTATCTGGTAAAAATTTTTGGGCAACTGGCGATAGGAATTGATTTCACCGGCAACCATCGTGGTGACGACTTCTTCGTGCGTTGGCCCGAGAATCCATTCCTTTTTTGCGCGATCCCGAACTTTGTAGAAAACATCCTGCGCAGTTTCGTAACGTCCACTTTGCTGCCAGATTTCCGGTGGTTGCAACGCTGGCATCAAAATTTCCAGCGCACCGGCGCGATCCATTTCTTCGCGAACAATTTTTTCAACTTTGCGCAGGACGCGCAATCCGAGCGGCAGGAAAGTGTAAAGTCCGCCTGCCAGCTTGCGAACCAGTCCAGCCCGCAAAAGAAGTTTGTGTGAAAGAATCTCCGCTTCGGCGGGAGTTTCTTTGAGAGTAGGAATGAGTGCTTGTGTCCAACGCATAAATAAAGTGAGAAATGTGAGGGGCGAAGTGCGAGTTGCCAAATCTATTCGCGCGCCCGTTTTCTTGACGTGACTAAAATGGCAGTCAATTCATCGGCTTCTTTCAATAACCGCTGCAACTCTGCGTGTTTATTCGTCGCCAACTCAGCTAAACATTCCAGCCAGAATAACGATTCATCTGCTTCTTCTTCGACTGTGCCGAGTTTATGAATGAAATCAGCCTTTGATTTGGCACGTTGCGCTGCTCGATAATTGGCAGCTGTCGAAGTTGCAGATCGGATCAATTGCCGTCTTATGACGAAAAATTCTTCGCCTCTCGGCAATTTCCTGGAAAATAAAATAACATCCAGCGCAAACTTCTTCGTCCTCAGCTTGAGATCATTCACAAAAAAAGTCGTTCTTCGCCCTTCTCAGTTCGCCCTTCACTTAACCGTATTCACCAATGGCGTCAGTCCCTGGATGCGCACTTCCAATTGATCTCCCGATTGAATCGGCCCCACGCCGCTCGGAGTTCCCGTCAGAATTACATCACCCGGCAACAGCGTCATGTTCGTTGAAACAAAACTTACGATATCGAAACAATTAAAAATCAGCTGGCTAGTGTCCGAGTTCTGCCGGAGTTGTCCGTTTTGAAACATCTGGATCGTCAAATCATGCGGATCAATTTTCGTTTCGACGTAGGGACCGAGCGGCGTGAAGGTGTCGAACGACTTCGCCCGTGCCCATTGCGATTCCGAATTTTGGATTGTTCGGTCACTGATGTCTTGCGCCGCAGTGTAACCAAAAATGTAGCGCGCAGCGGCAGTGGACGTGACATTGCGAATTTTCCGGCCAATGACTATGGCCAGTTCCGCCTCGAAATCGGTACGATGATTTTGAAACGGAATCTCAATTTTTCCACCGTCAGGAATCAGCGACGTCGTTGCCTTGAACCAGAACAATGGTTGTTTCGGCAACGGTTTGCCCGATTCGCGAGCGTGGTCGGCGTAGTTGAGTCCGACGGCGATAATTTTGGACGGAACAACTGGTGTGAGAGTTTTGACCCCTTTGAAGCGTGTCGGTTTTTTCTCAAAAGTCGGCGAGCCGAATACATCCCCCTGCAACTTGAAGAGTTCACCATCCACAACTTTCGCGTGAAATATTTCGTCTCCCTTTTGAAATCGGCCAATGGCTGCCATAGAATTATGGCGTATGCTTAACAAATTTGAGGAAATAATCGCAAGCCGAGAAAGCGCTGGGATTTGTCTCAAATCGCTCGCCTACGCAGCGGAACCAAATTCGTAGCAATTTTATTTCGAAGCGGTCGAAATGGTTTCGAGTTGCGGCACGCTGTCAGGGTAGTTGCGAGCATCGTGTTGAATAGGATTTTTCCCATTGCGTTGTCGCACGCTTTGACGACGCCATGTTTCAATTTTCGCGGTCAATCCGAGAAGAATGAGCCAGAGCATCATGTTGCGCGGTTGGGTCAACACGCGTTCGACGATGCTTTGCAGATAGTTGATGCCGCAACCGATGGCGATACCAATGCTGATCGCGCCGAGAAATTGTCCGCGAAAATGCCACGCAGCCCGAAGATTCCACCACAAAAATAAACTCAGCAGCGCGACGTAAGCAGCGAAACCTTCAAAACCGGTTTCAGCGAGCAACAGATAATACAAACCTTCTTCGATTCCCTTGGGCGCGTTGCGGTCGAGAATGTCGCCGTGCAGTCGAAAATATTGGTCAATCTTGTCACCGTACGGATAGGGATGATTGATGACAATCCCGTAATTGTTCCAGCCGATGCCGAGAGGATAGTCGCGAAACATCTGGAGCGACGCCGCCTTCAACATGATGCGGGTTTGTTTGCTGTCGTAAGTGTAAGGATCGTTGAAGCGGTCAATAATTGTTCCCATCGTTTTGGCAAGTCCGAGGACGGCGCAAAAAGCAATCACGCCGACGATGATGACGCGACGTTGGGTGAATTTTTCCAACAAAATTAATCCCATGACGAGAGCTGTTCCCAATCCGAAAATAACCAAGCCAGCGCGGGACAAAGTGAATTCGACCATGACAGCCGACATCAGAAAAATGAAAAGATAAACGTTCGCCCACCGGCCTTTCGCAGCAGCGCCCGCCGCGAGCAGCACCATCGAGATGAGATTCACGTACATTGCGAGGGCGTTTTGATGCTCGAATGTCCCCATGATTTGATGACGGCCGTCGAGATATTTCATTTTTACGACGATAAGAAATTCCCAAAAAAGGGTGAGGCACATCGCCTTGAGAAAAAAATGAAGGTCCTTTTCCGTGCGAACGAAATTGTAGGCGGCGATGAAAATCAGGGCCGCTTTGAATGCTTTGAAGGCCGCCATGGAAAGATAGAGGAGCGACGGCGCATTCAAAATTGAAACCAGACTTAAACCGCAATAAAGCAGGTAAAGCCACAAACCGGGCGGAAATAATTTGAACTTCGATTTTCTTTCGAGCGCAGCGGCAATGATGAGTGACAGAGCGAAAATTTCGTTGAAGTAAAAATGAAACCCGCGCGAGTGACCGCGATATTCGGCGACGTCGCCAAGGGTCAATCCCCATTCGGCTGACGAAAAAAATCCGGAGATGGTCATAAAACACATCGCGAAGAATGCGATGCGTTGAAGTGTCTTCTGCCCGCGTAACAAAATGCCGAGGATTGGCGGCACCAGAAAATAGGCGACGAGAAGGACGCCAAACTTGATGATCTCTTTTGTTTCCAAGCCGTGAATTTTACAAAGGATTTGGCGGTTCTCAATCAGGGCATGGCTGATATCGGGATGCGTCGTTCAACCATTTCTAACGACGAAAAGTAATTTCACGGGAAACCCCTGACACAATTTTCGGAAACATTCCGCACGGAGAAACGTGCCCAAGCCCGATAGTAAAACTTACGCGGCGAGTTTTAATGTTCGCAACAGTCGCTCTAAGCAGAGCCGCCGAAATTTTATCATGCGCGTTGCACATTTATTGCGAAAATATAATCCAAGGGAATGGGGCGGAACGGAGACGGCCGTCAAACGCTTGTTCGATGGGCTTCAACATCATGGAATAAATTCCGTCGCTTATTGCCCAAAAATAAATCCTCCAGCCGAGCGCGACCCATTTGCTGACTCAGGGTTTCAAGTCGAACGCTTCAACGCGTCCGTTCCAGTCTGGGGAATTTCCCAAGAACAACGAGACGCGCTCATCGCCATGGGAGGAAATCTCATGTCGTTCAGCGCATTCTGGTCGTTGCTCAACCAAAAAAATATTTCGCTGATTCATACTCACACGCACAACCGGCTCGGTGGAATTGCGTTGACCGTTGCGCGCATGAGAAAAATTCCGTTGGTGGTGACAATTCACGGAGGCGTTTTGGATTTGCCCGCCGCCGCGCAAGCGCATCTCGCCAAACCATTGCAAGGCGGAATCGAGTGGGGAAAAATTTTTGGACTGGCACTTCGTTCGCGTCATGTCTTGCAAGAGGCGGATGCGATTGTGACCTGCAATAAAACTGAAGCAGCGTTGCTGAAGAAAAAATATCCGAAGCAACGAATCATTATTCAGGCGCACGGCGTTCCCGCCGACGAATATCAAAAAGATTCTCGTTCTCAGGCGCGGGAAGCGTTTCCGCAAATCGTGGACAAACAACTTTTGCTCTCGGTCGGACGCATCGACACCGTGAAAAATCAAAGTTGGTTGATTGAACAAGCCGAAGAAATTTTCCGCAAGCATCCGAACTCAATTTTAGTTTTAGCCGGTTCATGCACAGACGCGGCTTACGGAAAATCCATCGAGCGCGAAATCCAAAAGCGTGGTTTAGGGAATCGCGTCATCCTGACCGGCGGACTTCCTCCGGGTGACTCGCGCTTGATCGGTTTGTTTCAGGAAGCAAAAGCATTGCTGCTGCCATCAATTTCAGAACCGTTCGGCCTCGTTATTTTGGAATCGTGGGCCGCTGGAACGCCGGTGATTTCCAGTCGCACATCGGGCGCATCCGATTTGATTACAGAAAATGAAAATGGCTGGCTCTTTGATTTGCAAAATCCCGCGGGTTTCCATTCTGCCGTAAATGCCGCTTTGGAAAATCAAGACGCGACAAAACAGATGGGCCTCGCCGGACGCGCCTTGGTAAAAACCAAATACGACACAAATATTTTGGCCGGTGCGATCAAAGACCTTTACCAAACTCTCATCGAGGAGAAGCGATGAAATACGTCATCTTACGCGACGACGACACCAACGCGCTCACGCCGATTGATTATCTCGAGCGGCTTTATCGCCCGTTTCTCGACAAAGGTTTGCCTGTAAATCTCGCGACGATCCCAAATGTTTGCACCGAGGCAACGTGGGCCGAAGGCAAACCTGAATTATTTTTGATGGCGAAAAACGGTGCGACTCCAAAAAATCTTCCGCTCGGCAGCAACAAAAAGCTGGTCGAGTATCTGCGCGAAAATTCCGGCTTTCACGTTTTGCAACACGGTTGTCGCCACGAATTCGTCAACAAGACTTACGAATTTGCACAGACAAATCGCTGGGACATCTCAAGCCGATTGGATGAAGGAACAAAATATTTGATGGACGCTGGATTTGATCGACCGATTGCCTTTGTTGCGCCCAACGATCAGCTGTCAAAGACCAGTCTTGAAGAAGTTTCAAAACGTTTTCGCGTTCTTTCAACAGGGTGGTACGAATTGGGCCGTTTGCCAATCAGTTGGTGGCCGCAATACGCGCTGAAAAAAACTTTGCGCACACCACATTGGCGCGTCGGACAAACCATTTTGCTCACGCATCCGGGCTGCCATCTTTCTTATCACAAATCTTACGCCACGATGCTCGACGAAATCAAAAACAGCATTGAAAGTCGTCGTCTTACCGTTCTCGTCACGCATTGGTGGGAATATTTTCGGAACAACAAACCCGACGAGCCGTTCATCAATTTGCTCCACGAAACCGCGGATTACCTCGCGCGCCGCAAAGATTTGAAAGTGATTTCATTCGATGATTTAGCCGAGGAAAACATTTCGTTAAACTAATTATGAAAACAAAAATTCTCGACGTTCTCCAATGTCCGCGCTGCACAGGACAACTTTCCCTCGCCACTTTTGAAGAAAATAAAAATGAAATCCGCCGCGGGCGTTTGACCTGTGATGGCGTGGAGCAACACGTCTACGAAATCGAAGACGGGATAATCCGCATGGCAACCGGCTTCGATCACGAAGCGGTGAAGAAAGAAATCCACTATGAAAATTCTACTTACAAAGGAAGTGATCGCCTCACCGATTCAAAATTGATCGCGCAATTTCCCGAGACGCTTCACGAACTTTGGCCGCACACTTGTCACTTCGGGCCCGATTTCAAAGTGCTCATCGAACATCTCGAACTTACACCAGAATCCTGGATTTTAGATATTGGAACCGGTCCGTGCTGGAGCAGTCGCCTTCTCGCGCAACGCGGCGGAAACGTCGTCGCACTCGATGTAAACGAGGCGAATTTTTACGGACTCAAAACTTCCGACATTTTGTTCGAAGCGCACAACGTTTATTTCGACCGCATTTTGGAGAGCATGAACAATCTTCCGTTTCGCGACGAAAGCATTGATTGCATCACGTTCAACGCCTCGTTTCACCACACGCCCGATCATTATCAAACTTTGAGCGAATGCCAGCGCGTGCTGAAGCCGGGCGGACAAGTTGCGATGGTGAATGAAGAATTTGAATCGTTGCGTCACCGCATTTTTCCTCCGGGCGAACCGAGCGACACTGGTTCGCACCACAGCATCCCCTATTCCGATTTTGAAAAAGCCGTCGAGCAGTATGGTTTTGATTTAAAATATTTTGTGGCGGATCACGTGCGAAAGAAATTGAAAGTTCCCGGTGCAACCGCAGTGCTCGAACAATTTCCATCTCTCTTGAAACAGATGAATTCCGCGCTGATCATTTTGCGAAAACCGGAAACAGCCGATCGCCGGATAGCATTTAACCGATTGGAAAAAAATCCCGTTCTCCAGCCATGATTGCAACCGCCAATGATTTTTTAACGGACGATGCCCGGCCGATTTCTCCTCGAACCGAGACGAAAATTCCTGCCGCCCGCGAGATGTTGAACGCCCCTTCGATTGCGATCCTCGGAATTCCTTTCGACAACATCAACACAACGCAAGCCATCGAAGCGATCGAAGAAATGGTAAAGTCGCGCAAGCCGCATTATCTCGCGACGGCCAACGTGGATTTTCTTGTGCAGGCAAAACATGACGTCGAGTTGCGCCGCATTTTGCTCGATGCGCATTTGGTGCTTTGCGACGGCACACCGCTCCTCTGGGCCTCGCGACTTTTGGGAAATCCACTCCCGGAACGTGTGGCTGGATCAGATCTCGTCCCGCTCCTCATCAAAATTGCCGAGAAGAAAAATTATCGAATCTTTTTCCTTGGCGGCACGCTGGAAGTTGCAAATTCCGCCTCGGAAAATTTAAAAAAACAACATCCCGAATTAAATATCGCCGGATTCTATTCTCCGCCATTCGCGCGTTTGCACGAAATGAATCACGAAGAAATTCGTCGGCGGATACAGGAAGCAAAACCGGATATGTTGTTTGTTTCCTTTGGCTGCCCGAAACAGGAGAAATGGATTTCCATGCATTATCGCAGCCTCGGTGTTCCCGTTTGCGTTGGTGTCGGAGCGACTATTGATTTCATCGCTGGCAAAGTAAAACGCGCGCCGCGTCTCATGCAAAAGACCGGAACGGAATGGATTTTCCGGGCGGTTCAGGAACCGCGCCGACTCCTCGGCCGATATGGAAAATGTTTATGGTGGTTCAGCCGCGAGATCGCACTGCAATGGTGGAATCTCCAACTCGCTGGTGGAAAAAAATATTTTGTCCGCCGCGCCAAACCGATTTCAGGAAAACAAGATTGGAAAACTGTAAAACTTCCAGAGCGTCTCGATGTGGAAGCAGTCCGTCGCGATACATTGCTTTGTGAAGAAGCGCTTGCGACGAGCCGCCAATGTTTTCTTGATTTGTCGGCGATAAAATTCGTGGACAGCACTGGAATCGGATTATTGATCCGGCTGCAAAAGAAAACTCGAATTACCGGGCAACAGTTGATCCTCGTGGCTCCAAGTCGAGCGATGGAATCGGCTCTGAGATTGATGCGGTTGCGAGAATTTTTTGTGATTGCTCGCGATTTTTCTGAAGCGAAAAAAATTTCTGATCTTTCCACCCTGGCCAATCCCGTATTGCTCCAGCAAAATTATTTCCCATCGAAACCTGCGCTTTTTTGGCGCGGCGAAGTCACGGCTGCAAATGCCGATCAGGTTTGGGGAATCACAAAAACGCACATCTCGTCGTGGACGAAAAGCAAGCTACCGCTTCAAATCGACTTATCATCATTGGATTTTATCGACAGCACAGGAGTCGAGTTGATGCTTCGCGCAAAAAAAGACGCCTCCGCACAAGGAACAAAACTGGCGTTCGTCGGAACAAAACCAAATGTGAAAAATGTTTTGCGCTTGTCGAATCTGGAATCGCTCCTTTTGGAAGGCGAGAGATGAAAGTTGCGATTTCAACTTCGGTAATCCAACGCGGAAAGACGGGCGTCGCCCAATACGTTTTTGCATTACTCAAAGGGTTGCAGGCTCACGTTCACGAACATAAATTCACTCTGTTCGTTCTCGAAGACGATTTGTCGCTGTTCGATTTCGTCGGAAACACGATGAAAATTGTGCCGGTTTCCGAACGCTTTCGTTCACCGTTAAAAAATATTTTCTGGCATCAAACCAAACTACCCGCACTCATTCGCAAACATAAAATCGACGTCTTGCACGTCCCCAGTTATCGGCGAATGCTTTGGACACGGCCTTGCGCTCTTGTCGCGACGATTCACGATCTCGCTCCATTTCACGTCAGTGGAAAATACGATTGGAAACGAACGTTTTACGGTCGCATCGTCGCAAAACAACTTGCAAAGCGTCAGCACGAAATTATCGCAATCAGTGAAAATACCGCGGAAGACGTCCAGCGCTTTTTCGGAATTTCGCGAGAAAAAATTTCAGTGGTTCACAACGGACTGGATCACGAACGCTTTTTTCCAAGTTCAAAATCAGATGCAAAGAGAATAATTTTCGAACAACACCGCATCGCGGCGCCGTTTTTTCTTTATCTCGCGCGACTGGAACATCCCGGGAAAAACCATGTTCGTCTAATCGACGCATTCAACCGGTTCAAAGCAGAAACGAAATCAAACTGGCAACTGGTTTTTGGCGGAAGCGACTGGCATGGCGCGGAAGAAATTCACAAAGCAATTCAAATATCGCCGTTCGCACACGAAATTCGATCTCTGGGATTCGTCCCCGATTCTGACCTCCCAAATCTTTATCAAGCTGCAGATATTTTCGTTTATCCGTCTCTCTACGAAGGTTTCGGCATGCCACCGACAGAGGCCATGGCCTGTGGTTGTCCCGTTATTTCTTCAAATCGCGGCTCACTCGGAGAAGTGGTCGGCAACGCTGCGCAAATCATCGATCCGGAGAACGTGGATGATTTAAAAAATCAAATGAAGAAATTATCCGCTGATTCCGGAGCGCGGGAAAAATTGCATGATGCAGGACTGGATCGAGCGAAATTTTTCCACTGGAAAAAAAGTGCGGAAGAAACTCTCACCGTTTACAAACGTGCATTTCTCAATCAGAACAGTTTCCAGGAAAAATTTATCGCGAGTCCCCTTCCCGTGCGACACTTGGAAGTAGAATCAAAATAACTTTCAACACTATCTTTTCCGAAGAAATGCGAGCAAGTCAGCCATGTCCTGCGGCAAAACGGCTGCTTCCAGACCTTCAGGCATCAGCGACATTCCGGAACTCGAAATCTTTTGGATATTTTGTCGGAGCACCGTTTCTTGGACACTATCCGCTCGTTTCAAACTGAGACTTCCCGCCGTTTCAGAAACGATAATCCCGGAGAGCAACGCCCCATCTTTCAATTCGATTTCGTAGGAAACAAAATTGGGCGCTACCTCCCGGTTTGGATCCAAAATATTCACGAGAATTTTTTCAGAATCCCAATCGCGAACGGTTTCAAGATTTGGCCCCACATCATTCCCAACATTTCCCGAGCGATGACAAACCATGCAGTTTTTTTCAAAAACCTTTTGACCGCGCGAGCCGTCGCCTTTCAAAGATAAAACCGGTTTATATTTTTCAATCGCGTCTTTTCGAGAGCTGGAAATATTTTGGGCAAATAATTTGTTCGCCTGCTCGCGGACCGCCGGAAGACTTTGATTTAAAAGCATGTTTCGCCGCGATAAATTTATGTCAGAGGTTCCAATTTCGGCGGAGGAGATCGCGTCCAGCAACAATTTCCATCGTTCTTTACGAGAAAAAATTGCGGTCAAAACTTCTTCGCGAATCGCGGGGGTAAAACTTCGCCATGGTTTGAGCAAAAGCTTTGTGACTTCGCCATTTTTAAATCCCGCCAATGTTCGCACCGATGCTAGTTCGATTTCCTCCGGTTCGCTCGAATCCAACAACTTCGCCAAAACATTTTTTACACCCTCGAACTGATCGTAGCTGAGCAGTTGAATCATTTCGCACCGCTTTGAAATTGCTGCCGTCCGACTTTGCGCCGTTTCGGTGGCGTTTGCTAAAATTAAATCAATTTGTTTTGCACCGGGAGAATCGGGCGTTGGAAAAGCAGTGCGAAAATTTTTCCCTGCTTGCCGCAATCCGTCTCCAAGCCCGCCAAGAAAATTTTGTTCAACGCCATTCGCACGATTTGAAACCAGACTGTAAGCGTCAAAAACTTCAGGAAGATTTTTAGATTTATTTTGCGCGCCGAGGACGAACGTCAGTTGCCGCAAAAGGTTTTGGCCCGATTGACTTGCCGAAAAACCTTTGTCCGTCAAAAGCAATTGAGTCAATGGAACGCAAGTATCGGGACGACAACTGAGGACGGCGATGCGAATCCACGAATTTTCTGGATCGCGTTTTGCAATGGCGAGCAAAGCAGAAGCAACCTTTGGATCGTTGGTTTCGCCCAGCGAAAATGCGGTTTGAAAACGAACGCGGATTTCCGGGTCGTCCGCGAGCGAGATTACTTTGTTCAGAACTTCTGGCGATTCCGCAAAAAAGTTTTCGGCGAGTTTGATTGCGTTTTCGCGAACGCCCGCCGATTTATCGGAAAGTCCGAGAAGAACATCTTCATTGCGCAACTTACCCAATCCTTCCAAACACCAAAGCGCATGGAGCCGAGCCAGAGGGTTATCACTTTTCTTCAAAAGATTTTTCAGCAACGGCACGGCGGTTTGATCTTGTCGCTCGAAAATCAATCGCTGCGCCGTTTCGCGCCACCAGGAATTCGGATTTTCCAAAGTCGCGACGAGTTCGGTTGTTGCCTTTCCAAGTTTTGGAGATTTTGGAACTTTAAAATTCGGAGGCGAAAGACGATAAATTCGGCCGCGATCCATTCCACTTTGTAAATCCAGTTGCTCGCGAATATCGTCTGGAATCGACCAGGGATGCTCAATGGTTTCACGATACATATCGAGGACGTGCAAAGTTCCATCGGGCGCATTAACGAAATTCACCGGACGAAACCATGTGTCGCTTGACGAGAGAAACTCGACATTTTTCTCGGCGCGTTCTGCTTTGAAAACTACACCGTCCGCAACCATTGTTTGGTGATAAATGACATTGTTTGCGACCTCACCGAGGAACGCATTTCCACGAAATTTTTCGGGATAAGCTGCGCCACGGTAAATTGTGATCCCGCTCGCTGAAGTAAAAACCCCGCCGCCGGACAACTCGCTGCGCGGAATCTTTTTCTCTTCAGTTGTCCAACGTTTGCCGCGAAATTCGCGCCACGGTTCAACAGGACTGACTCGATATATCGGCAATGTGTCGCCAGCAACTGCGGAGTCGTGAATTGCCGTTTTCACCGGAAGAAATGGATTTCGCGCAAGATAACTATTTTCCAAAACCACCTGCTGCGCAGGATTACGGATGTTGCAAAGAAAACGGTTTCCCCAATCGTCAAAAGTATTTCCGAAACGCGCGCCGCCAGAAATGACTTCAAATTTTTCCGTTACCGGGTCGAAACGAAAATCGTTGTGAGAAAAAGTAATCGGCTTTGCATCTGATTTTTCACCGGGAACAACGCTGCCGCCATTGCCCGAACCCGCAGCGTAGATTTTATTGTCGAGTCCCCAGATCGGATTGTTCATCACCGCTTGCACATTGTATTTGCGAAAACCGGTGAAAACTTTTTTGCGAATGTCCGCTTTGTGATCGCCGTCGGTGTCCTTCAAATACCAAATGTCCGGCGTCGCGGTGACGAACACGCCACCTTTCCAACAAACAATTCCGCTCGGCCAGGAAAGCTGTTCGGCAAAAACATAACTTTTATCAAATTTGCCATCGCCGTTTGTGTCTTCGAGAACGCGGATTCGGCCAATCGGTTTGTCGGTGGTATTTTCCTTCCAAGGTTCGTGAGTGGTTTTATCGGTGTAAGGGTAATCGTTCATTTCCACGACGTAGGCCAAACCGTTTTCATCGTAAACCATGGCCACGGGATCAGTGATCAGCGGTTCGCTCGCGATCAAATCCATTTTGAAACCATCCTGAACGCGAAAACTTTTGACGGCCTCATTTGGTTCAAGCGGAGCAAAGCGCGGAAACTTTTCCAGAACGGGTGATTCGACGGCGTTCAGATTAAAAACACAGGCGAGAACGAAAAAAAATTGAATGCGCATTGTTTTAATTATCAGATTATTAGCGGAAAATTCAGTAAACGTGTTCAGAAAAATTGCCACTTGCTTCCTAAAAAATCGCACCCTATATTGCGCGCTCTTTTTAAGAGAACGATCAATTTATGCGACGACCCAAAGGTATCAAAACGAGGAAAGCAGTAGCAAAACGTTTCAAAATCACCGGCACCGGAAAAGTGAAACGTTCACGCGCTGGCAAACGGCATTTGCTCCAGAGCAAAAGTTCGAAGCGCCGCCGCAGTCTGGGCAGTGCGAAAATGCTGGATAAAACTGATATGTATCGGATCACGCAAAATCTGCCGTTTAGTCATTAAGTTATTTCGAATTTTTAACGATTTACAATTATGCGTGTAACAAATGCTCCCGCCTCACGAAAACGCCGTATCCGGACGCTCAAAGCGGCCAAAGGTTTTCGCCTAAAACGTTCAGCGCTTTATCGCTACGCCGCCGATGCTCTTGATCATGGACGTCAATATGCCTTCCGTGATCGTAAGGCAAAAAAACGCACCTATCGCGGTCTCTGGCAAATTCGTATCAACGCTGCCGCTCGCGCTGCCGGAACAACTTACAGTCGCTTCATCGAAGGTTTGAAAGCCGCCAATTGCACGCTCGACCGAAAAGTTTTGGCCGATATCGCTGCAACGGATAACGCCGCGTTTTTGGAATTGGTGAAGCTCGCCCAAGGCGCGTTGAAAACCAAGTCTGCCAAAACTGCGAAAGCCTAAGCGGATTTACATTCAGCTTTTTCCAGCGGGCGACCAGCAATGGCCGCCCGTTTTCTTTTCTACTGAAAACTTGAAACTTAAAATTTAACCTTCAAAACTCTTTTCAATGTCTCTCTTGAATGACCTTGAGCCGCTCAAACAAGCCGCACTAGCCGATTTAAAAACCGCACCGGATTTGTCCGCGTTGGAACAAACGAAAGGAATTTATCTCGGCGCGAATGGAAAATTTACTGCGCTGATGAAGCAACTCGGCACGCTGTCAAAAGAGGAACGTCCCGCGGCTGGAAAACTCATCAACCAAACCAAAGTTGATCTGGAAAATGCACTTGCTGAACGTCGATCCGAACTGGAATTGAAAGCGGCCCTTCCAAAAGAGCCAACCGAATTCACTTTGCCCGGTCGCCGTCGAACGATTGGAAAGCTTCATCCGCTCACGCAAGTTTCCGACGATATCGTTCGCGCTTTTCGCAAAATTGGTTTCGCTGTCGCAGACGGGCCTGAGATCGAAGACGAGTTCCATTGCTTCGATGCGCTCAATACTCCCGCGGATCATCCGGCCCGCGATTTGCAGGATACTTTTTACGTGCAAAGTGGAGCCGACCCAAAGTCCAAAACTCAAAACTCAAAACTTTTACGGACCCACACTTCGTCGGTGCAAATTCGTGTGATGCAGAAACAGCCGCCGCCCGTGCGAATCATTTCTCTCGGTCGCGTTTTTCGCCGCGACAATGCTGACGCAACTCACAATCCGACTTTCCAACAAATCGAAGGATTGTATGTGGACAAAAATGTGACGGTCGGAGATTTGAAAGGAACGGTCGAATTTGTTTTCAAAGAGTTGATGGGCTCGGACGTGAAAGTTCGTTTTCGTCCGCATTATTTTTCTTACACCGAGCCAAGTTTCGAAATTGATTTCTCAAGTCCGCTCGTAAAAAAAATGGGCAAAGATTGGTTGGAAATCGCTGGTTGCGGAATGGTGCACCCGCAGGTTTTTGAAAATGTCGGCTACGATCCTGAAGTCTGGAGCGGATGGGCCTTCGGTTTTGGGATCGAACGCATCGCCATGATTCGTTACGGCATCAACGACATTCGTTTGTTCTACGAAAACGACGTGCGTTTTCTAAAACAATTTTGATTACTTCATAGCGCTAAGCTTCTGATTGGAATTGGGCCGTCGCACGTGGATGAGCACTGGAAGCGATGTTGGATTGCCCGCTTGCTTCGCTTGGCAATAAGCGAGCCGGTCAGTCTCTGGAACCCACTTCGCTGCTTTCAAAAAAATTTCTCGCTCGTTTTCTCCTTTAGGAATCAACACTCCGCTCAATCCAATATTATCCACGATCACTCCATGCGGAAGATTTTCGACGGTGAATGTCACCAAATCTTCGTGACCAGAGCGTTTCACTTTTAACCACGCTGGAACAACCTGGCCGGGTGCAATTGTGAATTCCAACGGCTTCTCAGAAATCGCCCGCTCTGTGAAATTCGTCTCTGATTCGACATACGGCTCAATCGCAACGACGAGTTTTGGTTTTTCTCCAATCTTAATTTTTCCGAAACTGTTCACCTCTTTCGAAACTTTTTTTCCGTTCACGATTCCGGTGGCAGTTATTTTAACTTCGGATTCTCCGGAGCTTTTTGCATCTGCGGCGGCGCAAATTGTTCCGTTCGCCGTAAAATGCCCTGCTTGAACCGTGATTGGTGTGGACGCGATGACTCCCGTCGGCAAACCAGAAATTTCCAACGTAATGTCACCGTCAAATCCATCAATTCGTTCAGCAGTGAAGGTAAATTCTTGTCCACTGCCCGGTGGAATTGTTGGATTCGCGCCGCCCAACGTCACTTTGAAATCCGGTTTCGATTCACGCACAGAAAGCCGATATGCAAATCTTTCACCACTGAGTCCACGACTATCCGTTACACGAATCAGATAAGTTCCGTCCGATGGCGCAGTAAATTGCACACGCGAATCGCTGCCAAGTTTTCGTTCGCCATCGTCGTCGTTCGCGTAATAAAGCGGAAAAACAGGAAGTCCATTCGAGACAAGTTTTGTTCCAGGTTGATGTGCTTCGACAATATAACACGGTTCGTCGTTCGCATGATCAGTCGGGCTGGTATCGAAGTAGCAAAAACGCTTTCCGCCAGTTGAATAGAACTGAAATCCAGAATCGGGTCCCTGCGGCATCCGAAAAATTTTTGCAACTTCGCCTTGCAAATACATCAGTTCGTTCAGCTCCATTTCCGTCCAGTTTTCGACGCGGATGTCAGGGCTGTTCGCATCAATGGAGCGGAAATTTATGTGCGAATCGCGGACGGCCTGCAGCACCAAACGTTCAACCGGTTTTCCATCGGCGTGCAGGATTTCAATTTTTGTGTCAATCGGTGAACCGCGACGCGACGCCATCGTTTCGATCACCCAGGTTTGATTTGCCTTTGCATCGAACCGAAATAAATCCACATCGTCCGAAGTTTCCTTTGTCACCGGATTTGTTGTTGCAGAAATTCTTCCACTAATCGCTCCGGGAATTTTCATTGGCGTCGCTTCGCTTGGAGAATTGTTTGGCTCTGCTTCAACCAACTCCACGTCATCGGTCACTAGAACTTTGAATGCTTTGCGTGAATGAAATTTTTCCAAATCAACGACCACATCCATTTCGCCGGATTTTTCAGCCTTAACTTTAACTTTATTTTTTGAAGGAATATTATAGCCGACCATCTCAACTTCTGCGTTCGAGTTTGCTGCAACGCTCAGTGGGAAAATGCCGACAACTTCCGGGAATTCTCCAATAGACAATTTATAAAAATGCTCGGGCGAACCACCTAACGTTTCCTCTGAAATGCGGATTCGATATTTTCCATTTGCCGCAAATTTATGCACAAGCAACGGATCGCCGCCGTCAAATCCGTTATTGTTTGCCAGCAAATTTCCGTTCGCATCGAAAAGAGCGAGCAACGCTTTGGCTTTGGAACCAATTGACTTCGCCGCAAAATCGAACACCAGACTTTGTCCTGCTTTCGCTTCAAATTCTATATCGTCGTTGTCCGCCATCGGGTTGAGCGCGCCCCAAAACGTCACAGGAATTTTCGGCAACCTCGAAATTTGTTCTTCGGCCTTTTCAGAGATTTGCGGCAAATCATCTACGTAAATTTTTACTTTTGCGCTCTCCCCTTTTTCATTCTTCACAGAAACATCGTAACCGCCGCGAACCAAATCCGGGTCAGCAACAACTTTTATCCATGCTTCCGTTGGCTTCTCATCACCTTCCAAAATTTCGCCCTTCAATTTCGAGTTAGAGAATTTCAACTCCGTAATTCCGACAAAGTTTGTCCCAATCAATTTAACTTTTGTTTCGATGCCGCGTTGAATTCCGGGCGGTTCCAATCTCGAAATATCCGGCTTTTCTCCAATCACCTTTGGTTTTTCTTTTTCCATTTTCTTGCCCTTTTTCGGCGCAGCAAAAACTGAGACGCCAATGACAAGAAACATCACGACGAAGAGCCGCCAAAAAATGGTTTGCTGATTTAATTTCATTTTAAGTTTGCCTCCTGTTTGGCAACCGAAGTCGCGACCACATTTGTGGCAATTATTTTTCCATTCTCAGTGTTGTAAAAGGCGAGCGTTCCATCGAGACGCCCGACCGCAATTGCATGATCAGTCGAAACAAACGCCAGCCCAGCACACCAATCGGATTGCGAATCCAAAACCAATTTTTCTTTAAGTTCGGTCGCGTCCCACAATTTTATCGAACGATCGTCCGCCGAGGAGAGCAGTAATTTCCCGTCGTTGGAAATGGCCAGGCGCAAAATCGCTCCTTCATGCGCAAAGCGAGATTCGAGAACCGGGTTGGTCGTTTCCGCAGCACTTTGGCTGATTTGCCAAACGCGAATTCGATTGTCCACGCCACCTGCAAAAAGTTTTTTTCCATCGGAACTGAATGCAACGGCATAAACATCTTTGAGCGATTGCGTGAGTGTATCGCGCCGTTCTCCTTTGGTGACCTCCCACAATTTCACCGTGCGATCCCCACTAGCGCTTGCGAGAATTTTTCCGTCCGGACGAAACGCGAGGCCAAACACCGCGCCGTTGTGACCGGATAAAGTTTTCAATTCATTTCCAGTGACGACATCCCATAATCTTATTTTTTGATCGTAACTCCCTGTTGCCAGAATTTTCCCGTCGGGCGAAAGCGCCAGTGAATAAATCGAATCCTTGTGTCCTTCAATAGTACGAACGAGCGCGCCATCCGCTGTCTTCCATTGTTTAATTTCGCCAAAAAGCGCGTTTTCTCCTGCTGCGGAAAAAAGTTGCGAGCCGTCCGGGGAAAACACAACCGCATTCACGTTCCCGTGATGTCCGGAAAGTTTTCGCAAGAGAGAACGTGTTTCGTCTGAAATTAAATCAACTTCGCCGTAGCGCGCGACGGCAATAATCTTCTTCTGAGGCGAATAGGCGATGGCGTTGATCGAATTTCGCGGCTGACCTTTCGGAGCAATTTTTGGAACAACCAATTCTTTGACGATTGGGTTGATGTTACTTGGAGCCAATGCGCCGGAATCAATCCAAGCTTTGATTGCGGCAATTTCTCCCGCATCGAGCTTCTTCTTTTTTTTCGGCGGCATGATTAACATTTTCCCGTCCTTCTCAACTTTCCCTTCAACCATTTTCACGAGCAGACTGTCACCGCTTTTTCCTGGGACAATTGCCGCACCACTCTCGCCGCCTTTCATCAGTGTGGAAAAACTTTCCAGAACAAGATTTGCCTCGGGATCTTTGGACTCGTGGCAGTCCATGCAATGCTTGTCGAAAATCGCCTGAACAGCTTCGTAACTATTGGACGCGTCATTCGCGTTAGTCCGAAACACCAAACAAATCGAAAGCGACAGGAGAAAAAGAAAACGCATGACCTTAATGATTAAACAAAAACTCTTTGCTGCTCAGAACCGCCCAGCAGACATCCTCGACCACGGGGCGAAGTTCTTCAGGCTTGGCCTCGTCAAGAATTTTTAAAAACTTTTGCTCCTCGCTTTGGGCAGGCAGCCGAGAAAGCGCGGAAAGATAAACTTCCTGGATTATTTTCTCGTTTGGCGTTTTTTTCTCCAGCCACTCGCCAATCCGATTTTTCTTCGCTTCGAGTTTTTTATTGATCGTGTCGCCGTTCGCGAGATGCAAAACCTGGGTAATGTTCGGTTCAGCCGTCCTTTCGCATTCACAAGTTTTCTCGCGCGCCGGTTGCCCAAAAGTTTTTAGAAAATAAGAAGCGATATTTGAGTCGGGCAATTGCAAGGTGCGCAAACCTTTTGGAAAACTTGTTGACGCCGGACCGCCACGTACCGAGTCAGTTTTGAAATCCGTGGGCGCACCCGTGACTTCCGAAATGGAATCGAGCAACACTTCCGCCATCAAACGCTTCGTGAAATAACGCGAATAAAACCGGCTGTCGCCGGCGTTTTCCGGAAGCGGCACGCTCGAACGTTGATACGTTTCCGACTGGAGAATCACGCGCATCAATGCTTTCAAATCAAACTTTTGTTCCACGAGATATTTCGCCGTCGCGGACAAAAGTTTTTCGTTGCTGGCTGGATTCGTAGAGCGCAAATCGTCCACTGCTTCAACCAGACCAACCCCGAAATAATTTGCCCAGACGCGGTTCACAATCGAACGAGTGAAGTATGGGTTGGCGGGCGAAGTGAGCCAATCGGCGACTGCGTTGCGGCGATCTTCCCTTGAATTGATGTCCAATGCCTGACCTTCAAGTGGACGCGGGACCTGCGGTTTTCCGGTGCGGGGTTGAACTAAATCGCCTTCGCTTGAAACAAAAATAATATTGTCGCCCTCGCCACCGGAACCATTTTTTGTCCGAACGCGCGAAAACAGATTTGCGAACTGATAATATTCGTCGTTCGTCCATTTCTCCATCGGATGATTGTGGCACTTTGCGCAATTGATGGACATGCCGAGAAACGCGAGTGAAACATTTTCGGCGCAGTCGCGAGGGTTATCGTGCAACACGTAAAAATTTCCGGCGCCGTTTTCCAGCGTGCTTCCTTGAGCGAGAATAATTTGCCTCACAAATTTGTCCCATGGCGTGTTGGCGGCGACATTCTGGCGAATCCAATTGTAATAAGCCCAGGTCGCAGCAGGTTTGAGTCGCTGCGTTTCCGAAACAATTTTGCTGCTGACCAAAAATAAATCCGACCATTTGTAGCTCCAGTAATCGACGAACTCCGGTCGCTGCAAAGTTTTTTCGATCAACGCATCTCGTTTTTTTGCTGATTTATCTGCGAGAAAAGCACGAGTTTCATCGGCGGTAGGAAGGATTCCCATGCTGTCGAGAAAAACGCGGCGAATAAATTCCGAATCGGTCGCTCGCGGCGATGTGGAAGATTCAGGCTGGCGAGTTTTTCCAGCACAAGATCGTCAATGAAATTTCTGCGCTTTGCTTTTGCGAAAGTTGAAGACGGAATGTTGTTCGTATAAGGAACGGTCACCGTCGCAATCGCAATCCTGCTCAAATACCAAGCGGTGATGGCACCTTCGCCGTTCCCTATAACTTTCACCAAACCTTCGTCATCAATTTGCGTCACGGTTGCATTGGCTGCGTTGTATTTCGCCCAATGCGTCACGTCCTCGGTATGGCCGTCACTGAAGGTCGCCCGAACAACAATTTGCTGGCTCGCACCTGGTTTGAGAATCACATGATCGGGAACCATTTCAATTCTCTGAATTCTCGGATCTTCCTTTTTGGGACCGGTCGCACCCGAAGCAATCCACTCGGACAAAACGCGATAATCAATTGAACCGACTTCAAATCTTTTTCCGCCTTTGTGCGAAACAGCGGTGGTCGGTTTTATCAAAATCATGCTGCGACCGGGATCCATCGGATTCACGCGACGACCATTGGCGTGACGTGTCAAAGCGAGAAAATCATTTTCGTCATCGTAACCGCGGAGAGAAAGTTTGAATCCATTTTGTCCAGCAGCGGCTCCATGACACGCGCCCGCACTACAACCCGCTTTCGCCAGCACCGGTTGCACATGATTTCGAAAGCTCCATTCAAACGGTTTCTCCATTCCTTCAACGACAATTTCGGTCTTCGCAGTTTTATTTCCAACTTTCGCCGTGACCGTTGCGGTTCCATTTCCAACGGGAGTTGCCACACCATCTTTGATCGCCAGCACTTTCGAATTGCTGATTTGAAAAACAACATTGCTCGTCAGTTGTTCCACGAATTGTTTGTCGCGCAATTTTTCTACGATCAATTGTTGGCGCGCAGCTTGTCCGCTCAATTTAATTTTCTGTGGAAGAATGGTGATCGAATCCGCACCGTGAACTGAATTAACGAATGAGGAACCAAGACACGAAAAAAGCAGGAAGGCAGCAGTCGTCGGACATTTAAACCTGGGTCGAAAAATCATAGAGAAACCTCAACTTCTTCAGCGCTCGCTCTCCCTCAAAGCACTTTCTAAAACAATTCCTTGATCGCCTGCGTTCCGAAATCAACCAGCGGATATGGCCGTGAATTTGGTCCGGGCAAATGCGTTTCCAAATCCAATCCAAGCGATTTATAAATTGTGGCGACAACTTCGTTCGGTCGCACTGGACGTTCCACCGGATAACCGCCGATTTCATCGCTTTTGCCAACCACACGTCCGCCTTTGACACCGCCGCCAGCAAATTTTACCGTCCAACAATTTGGCCAGTGATCGCGTCCGCCCGCCGGATTTATTTTTGGCGTGCGACCGAATTCCGCGAGGTTGCAAACCATCGTGTTGTCGAGCATTCCGCGTTGAAATAAATCTTCGAGCAACGCGCTGTAACCCTGGTCATACATCGGCGCGACAATTTCTTTCATGCCTTGAATTGACGTAAATGGTTTCGAACCGTGCGTGTCCCAGGTGATTTCATCGAACACAGTGATGAAAGTGTTGATCGTGACAAAGCGAACGCCTGCTTCAATAAGCCTTCGCGCGAGCAAACAGCTCTGACCAAAGCGTGTCATGCCGTAACGTTCGCGAACTTTTTGCGGCTCTTTCGCCAAATCAAAAGCTTCACGCGCTTTTTTGCTCGTCATCAAGCGATATGCCGAAGTGAAATTGTTATCCATCAACGCCGCGCTCGGACTCGCTTCGAAATTTTTCACCGTGGAATCAACGACCTGCCGCAATTCACGACGCCGTTCCAGTCGCGCTTCGCCAATTTCCGTCGGCGGCAAAAGATCGGGAACTTTGAAATCTTTTTTCGAAGGATCGGCGTTGAGCGCAAAAGGATCGTAGGCTTTTCCGAGAAAACCGGCGTCCTGACCATGTGGCAGATTTCCGCCAGTCGGGCCCATCGGTTCCGGCAAAAGGACGTGCGCTGGCAATTCGTTTCTGCGGCCTTTCAAAAATTCCAGTGCGCAGCCGGCATGAGGCGTGTTCACTCCGCCGGTAAAAAGACGCCCCGTCTGCATCATTTGATGACCGGTATCGTGCACCGCTGCCGCCGTGTGATAACAACTGCGAACCAAAGAAAATTTATCCGCGAGTTTTGCCATGAGCGGAAAAATTTCTGAGATTTGAATATCAGGATTATTCGTTTTGATCGGCTTGAACGGCCCGCGAATTTCCCGGGGCGCATCTGGTTTCATGTCCCACGTATCGATTTGTCCCGGCGCACCGAGATTGAAAATCATGATGCACGATTTTTCGTCGTTGCCTTTTGCGACCGCGCCCATCGCCTGAAGCTGCGCGAACTTCGACATGCTCAAACCGATGGCTCCGAGTGTGCCGACTTGCAGAAAATCACGGCGGGTAATGCCGTCACAGGTTGTCACCGAACCTTGGCCAGTTACTTTGAGCATAATTTAAAATGGACTGGAATTAAGATAGCTGGATTTTTCCAAAAACAAAGTCGTATGAATGGACTTTTAAAACCCGAAAGGAATTCACGCAAGCCGGTGTTGAACGTCGTGAACGTTTAATTCTGGAAGAAAACCAGAGCAGCGCAACGGAGGAGCATCAGCGGATATCGCATTCGATGAATGCGACGCTGCGTTTGCCGAGCGTGAGCTAAATTATTTTCTCAACGCCTCTCGCTCTATCAACTTTTGAATTGCTGATTTTTGTTCGGGCGTTGTCGCATAGGCCGAGAGCCGCGCATAATAATCATCTGTTTCAATCCTGCCCTTGTTTTCCGCACCGTATGCCTTGTAAACGGGCTTTAAAATTTCCTGCGTCACCGAGGATAAAAAATCTGAACTGCCACTACCGTATTCGCCAATGGCAATTCGCAAATCAAGCACATCATCCACGGCTGCTTTTTCTGTGATGATCCATTCACCCACTCCAATATTAGGAACCGTTTTTTTGGGCGCAGTTTGCCAGCGTTGCAAAATTGCGTCGTCAACTGGAGGGTCAAAAAACTCGGTCAGTTGCGAAATATCACTAGGAAACTTGTTGCTATTCTTCTCACGAAATTTTTGCAAAGCAGAGAAAGCGAGAGAGGCAAACTTGCTTTCCGCAGCCCCACGCAAAGTGCTCAACGCACGCCGATATCCGTTCTCTGAATCCAGGTCCCGGTCTTTGACGGCTGCGAGCCAATCCTCGTCGTCGAGAAGTTCTATTTCAGGAATTCCCGAATCCGGATGCTTCTTTAGCCGCTCCTTCAGCTGACCAACTCGATTCACCCACGCTTTTGCCGCCACCTGAGTTGGGTCGTTCGTTTGATTTGCGTCTCCTCGCAAACGCGTCACTTCCCCGCGCAATTTTATCAGTTCAGCCGAATTGTGATTCAATCGCTCAACGTCATTCTGCAAATCGGCGAGTTGCTTTTTTGCTTCATCGCGTTCACGGATCAATTGTTGAATTTGGTTTCCCGGCGTGGATTGTTGTTTCTCCAACGATTGAACTTTCGTTCGCAATGTCGATGCTTGCCGGGTTTCGTAAATTCCCATCCCTGCCGCGGCGACCATAAGCAAAACCATCAATGTTTTTTGTGCAGTTGTCATAATCAAAATTTTTCCTGCTGCAATTGTTCCTGTTGTTTTAACGGTTGCTCCGACCAGTGCTGAAGAAATCGTCGCGCTCAAAGCCAGCGGCGCGGATTGAACTGCATTCGCCGAAAGCAACGGCACGAATCCGCCGCTGCCAATCGCGATTCCATTTTTAGAAAAATATTCGCGCAACTTTTCAACTGCGCGGCTCACCCGTTTTTGCGCGGCGTCGTCGCTGAGGCTAAGAATTTCGGCAATTTCACGAGCAGATTTGCGTTGGAAATAACGGAGCAAAACGGCGTGGCGATCCGCGTCGCTCAATACGCCAATGGCTGCGTCGAGCTGCGGCGCAATTTGTTCCCACGTCGTGTCAGGTTCGCTGGAAAGCAATTCGTTCATAGTGGCGACTTCCTGTTCGCGCGCGCGACGGCGCATGTCGGAGCGAACGGAATTTGCGGAAAGATTTTGCGTGGTGCGATGCAACCAGCCCGGCAACACCGGATGTTTCACGAGTTGCCGCGAATTTTCCGCCAGCGCGAGAAAAACCGACTGCGTTACATCTTCGGCCAATTGCGCGTCGCGAACCATTCGCAACGCGGCGGAGTAAACGAAATCAATGTGGCGTCTGACGAGTTCGGCGAAGGCGCTTTCCGAGCGGGAATCGGCGTAATCGCGCAGAAGTTGTTGGTCGCTCAAACTGTTCACTCATCAGAGAGTAACCGCCGGCGCAAAAATCGGACAGACAACAAGCGTCGGGACGTTCGTGTTTTCGCGCCTCTGAGAAAAGCCCTATTTCGCTTTATCACCCAACATTGATTCCTGCATTTTCAATCCCATTTGGCGCATCGAAACACTTTGCGCCTGATAATCTTCGAGCACTTTCAATTGCTCAGGATTCAAAAATGCGGCCGCGCGCGTGCGAACCTGTTGATCCATCTTTTCCTGCGCTTCCAGATATTTTTGCGCAATGGTCGGATTGAATTTTCCAAATGAATCCGCCTCAGGATGACTGAAATTGGGAGTGTTGGCCCGCACATCAACCATCACGTCGAGGAGCTGTTTTTCCTGTTCGCCCGCGAGTGGATTGTCGCCAAGTTGTTTTTTTAACGCCGACACGTTCATCTCGTCCGGCAACCTTTTTTCCAACAACTTGAATTGGTCGTAGCGTTCATCACCGAGCAAAGCCCTCACCTCTCCATCGCTCTTTTCGTTATTGGCCATAATCTCCTTTTGAATCGCCGCCTTGTCGCCGCCTTTCAGAATCGCCAGGCCATTTTCCATGTTCGACATCTGTTTGTCCGCCATGAGACCGCACCATTTTTCCTGTTCTTCCGGCGTCACATTTAATTTCTTAAACAAAGAACTGTATTGTTCCTTCATGGATTTCAGCGCCATGGTCCGCATCTGATTTTTCCAAACGGGGCTATCCATCATTTTCGACACCATATCTCCGAAATTATTATTCGTCTTTGCGCCCGCTTTCAGTTGCGCCAACTGTCTTGAATTTTCCTGCAACAACGCCGCGTTTCCGCGCAACTTCGGAAGTTCCGCTGTCGCTTTTTGCAACCGGTCGTTCTCCTCTTGCAACGAAGCCAGTTCAGCCGTCGCCTTGTCGCGTTCAGCGCGGAGTTTCGCATTTTCATCCGCCAAAGGTTTTTGTTTCTGCTGCCATTGCAAAAGCTCGTTTTGCAAATGAGAACTTTGTTGCAATCCATAAAGGCCAGTGCCAAGCGCCAGCGCAACGGTTGTTGTGATGAGAATTTTTTGTGTCGTTGTCATAATTAAAATTTTTCCTGCCGCAATTGTTCCTGTTGTGTGAGCCGCCACTCCCAAGGCTGCCGCCGAAGAAATCGCTGTCGCCAATGCCGCCGGGGCCGACTGCACCGCATTGGCCGAAAGCAACGCAACCACTCCACCGCTGCCGATCGCGATTCCTTTTTTAGAAAAATATTCGCGCAACTGTTCCACCGCGCGGCTCACCCGTTTTTGCGCCGCGTCGTCGGAAGTGCCGAGCGTCTGGCCCACGTCGCGCAAAGATTTATTTTCAAAATAGCGCAGCAAAATGCTGCTGCGGTCGTCGGGATCGAGCGTCTCCATCGCTTCATCCAGCAATGGCTCGATCTCTTTCCAATGCGTGTCGGGCGAGTTCATATCGGCAAGTTCCACGGCAATTTGTTCGCGAAGCTGACGACGCGATTCGCTCCGCACCACATCAATGGCCGCGCGCCGCGTCACGGAATAAAGCCACGCCGTCAGAATAGTTTGGGAGTTCAACTTTTCCGCATTGCGCGAGAGATCAAGGAAAACCGTTTGCGCAACATCCTCGGCGAGTTGGGGCGAACGAACCTGGCGCAATGCCGCCGAATAAACCAGATCCACATGACGGCCGACCAACGCGGCGAAAGCTTCTTCCGAGCGGTCGCGCGCAAATTGTTCCAACAATTCTGAATCTGGCGTTGTCATCTTCAGGAGTATATCGGCACCCGTTTAAGAAATCCGACAAACTATTTTTGCGCGAAGCGGAAGACAACGAATCGGTGAAAGAAAGAACCAAAAAAGAACTTCGTTCGCCTGACTCAACAAACGCCAGCTTGTAGCTGCCTGCTAAGGCTTCGTGCGATTGTAGGTCACGAGATAAAGCTTTGTGCCTGCGACCGTCTTGAATTCTGTCGGACGCTTCGCGCCGGAGAGATCGTAGCAGATGCGCATCGTATCACCTTTTAATTCGTAGATTGCCGGAAACGTCTTGCCGATGTTTGGTCCTTCCGTGCCAGTAACGCTCATGCTCCTGGGCTTGGTCGTGGAATCAACCGTGTAGGTGCCGCGGTCAGGATGTTGTTCAACGAAAACTTCATACTTACCGCTGTCGAGTTTGAGGCTGATGGTTTTTAAGACCGCGTCGGGCATTGGCTGTCCGCCCAACTCCGCCTTGACCGGCTTCCAATTTCCCTGAACCGCTTTGGCGTCGTCCGGAGACCCGACAGCCAAGGCAATCATTGATGCAGCAACAGTGAGATAGAAGCAGAGGATGTATTTCATAAGGTCTAGGTTGCTAAGGATTTTGAATGACGTGACATCAGATACAAGTGCAGAACAGGTTTGGCAATTGGTTCATTCAGTGCGCCCGCTTCGCTGGAGCATGACGAAAAGCGAGAATGCAAATGACAATCACGATCAAGAGTGCCGCTGATGCAGAATAACGGCTCAAAGCCAGGCCACCATGATCCAGCGGTTTGTCCAGAAAGTCTCCGACCACTGCGCCAAGTGGCCGCGTCAGGATGAACGCCGCCCAAAACAGCGTCGTGCGCGAAATCTTCGTCCAATAATAAGCAGCCGCCACCAACGCCAACATCGAACCAAAGACCGCCGCCGCCCCGCCATAGCCGAGGTCGGCCGTATCCGCTGTCCAGTCACCGAGAGCCGTGCCGAGAGTTTGCGAGAACATGATGGTGAGCCAGTAAAACATTTCGGACTTTGGCGAGCTGACTGTATCCACGGCAACAGAGCCGAGCGTGCGATACCAGACGAACAGAGAAGCCATGAGCAGCGCAAATAGAATTACCGTTCCGCCCGCATAACCTATCCCGAGCGAACGCGTTGCGAAATCGGCCAGCGTCGTTCCAACCGTGGTTGTGGCAATGATGGTTGCCCAATAAAGGAACGGATGAAACTTTTTGGCCGCAACCTGACTGGCTACCGCTATCAAGAAGAGCACGGCGAAGATAGCCGTGCCAATCAAGTAGCCTAGATTCATGGACATGGTCACAGCGTCGCCACCCGTCTCGCCGAGAGTGGTTGCGAGGATCTTGATGACCCAGAAGACAAGAGTGACTTCGGGCACTTTGCTGAGAACAGGTTGCTTTTCCTCGTTCATAACTTTCCGGCGCTACGACTAGTTGCGCACCACGAGCAGAATTTTTTTACCTTCCTCAAAGCCGCCACAAGCGCGAAAAATGTCGCTCATCGCGGCAATGGAGTCATCCACGCCATCCTCAACTTTCTTGCGCCCGGGCGCGATGCAACCCTCCAACTGGTAGGCGTAGTTGGAAGGATGAATCAGGATTGGCGCCGGTTCGCGTCTGGCATTTCTCAAGTGGTGACCGAGCGGTCCCTCGGCCTTGATGCGAAAGACCCTGCGCTTGAGGGAACCGTCCGGGTTATGTTGCTCCTCCATCGCACACTCATAAGTGCCTTTACGCACGCTCATCACCCCTTTGCGTTCGATGGTGGGAAAAATCAGGTTTCCGGCCTGCATCACGCCGCGTCTGGCCTGCGAGACTTTACCCGCTTTGTTCGTGCTCGAGACGAGTTCAGCCGTTCGAGTCAGATAAATGGTAGTGACCGCGTTAGTGGAACCAGCCGAGCTTTGCGCAAACCCATTCGCAGAACGGATCGCGAGGAAAATCAGGAGAAGAAACTTTATCGTCGATTTCATCGGTTTAATGTGGCCAAACGAATGAGAGCTGAGCCAAAGCGGGAAGAACTGACAAGACAAATATTAAACCGCGCTAAACAGGATCGACTTGCAGCGCGCTAACGATTGGTTTCAGTGATTTGTAAGGCACTACTGGGCGAATTCGTTCTCCACCAAACAATAATAACGGCAAGAATGACCGACGCGAACGCATAAACCGCCATGCTTGCAAATCCCATACGCGTCGTCGTGCAGTCAAATGCGCCCGGGTCTTTTGTCTTCAGGAGATCTGCCGACTTGTGCAAATCCGAAATCCACTTCGCGTAATCTGGTGACAAATGAGAACCCACAGCCAGCGAAACCTTGTGTTCAATCTTGCTCGTCACCATCAAGACGATAAAAATCAAAATCGTCCAGCGCGCAATAATAACGAAAGGCGGCAATGGTTTCATAGGCAGTATGTTTAACGGATAAGAGCCGAGCCGGAGCGCTGGCCGTCTGCAAAGACCTCCAGCGATTGGTTAGGCGGCGTGCTCACAATGGATTTCGGGCGGCGCTCCTGGTGGTCTCGGCGGTCGTGTGACTGGTGATGGTGAAATCGGAGGGCGTGAACCTCCACTCTGCGGTGAAGACCCACCGCGACGAGAACGGAGCGCGAACACCATTTTGGCAACTACCAGCAGAAAGAGAAGAAGCAAAGCCGCTCCAGTGAAAACGTCGTGGCCGCGACACCAATAACTAATCGCCACAATCAATGATCCCCACACTAGCCACTCAACTGTCGTTTTGATTTTCATATGTTACTGCGAGTATAGACCGCCTAATGACTCAAGCTCAGTGACCCTGCATCCGCGAAGCGGTGCAGTTGATTTGTTGTTCTGACTGCGCGCGGTAGGGCGGCGTTGCTGCGCCGCCGAAATATGGGGCAGAGCAGCAGCTCTGCCCTACCGCGACGCTCCCGCCGTTGCCGCCTGCTAAGGCTTCGCTGCAGCGCATGGTTAGCCGTCATGTTTTGGTTTCCTCTCAAAATACATCCCCGTCCATGCTCCTGCCACCACCAAGCCGGCAAGGCCGAACAGCGCCATCTCACCGCTCCGAAAGCTGAGAACAATGAACGGTAAAATCACAATATGCGCAATGATGCCAGAAATGAGCAACGGCGCACCAGTAAAGCTGCGAACGCTGCTCACCAGACAGTAAAGTAGGTAGATAATCGGTGATGCAAAATAAAGGAGGGTCGGGCCGGTCCACGGGTCAGTGGATGACGCACTCATGCCGCTCATGGCAACCAACAGGAACGCAAACCCCGCGTAGCCGAGTAACCCGAGAACACTAAGAACGCGGACGAGGATGGTCATGTGGCGTGATGACGGCTAACGGATAAGAGCTGAGCCACAGCCCGATGAACCGGCGGCTCGAAACGGGAGCCGCGCTAAATCCGCGAGCGGGGCCGTTGTTGGCTCCAGCGATTTGTTAGGCCACTGACTTACTGCGCTCAAAAATCTGCTCATAAAGCTGTGCTCCTGAATCTGTCGTCTCGTATGCAACGTGTGACGACTCTGCGCTCGAATCACTCGGATACCAAGCTGTCGGCGAACGCAAGACCGCATCAATGTCGCTTTCGTGAATCGGTTCTATCCGCTCGTGCTGGCCAGAAAATACCCGAACAAGCCGAATGTGACCACCGCGAAGTAACTCGCGGACTCGTCGGTCCGCCGCATCATATTTGTCTGCGATGGATGCAGACGGAAACAACGTGCTCAAACGCCAGATAATCTCGTAAATCCCAGTGATGTCATCCAAACCGGAATCGAGAATCTCACGGTCAACAATGGCGTCTGAAATACTCATGCGTGCGAAAGTGGCCTAACGACTCAAGCTCAGCGACGCAGCATCCGCGAAGCGGTGCAGTTGATTTGTTGTTCTGACTGCGCACGGGACGCAACGATTGCAACCGCGACGCTCTCGCCGGGTTCGCTGCAGCGCATGGTTAGGCGGCGGTGTCATTCTTTCGTGTCTCCAATGTCTCGCGGAGCACCCGTGAACTCTTGGCCAAAAGCTCGACCTCTCGCTTCTGCGTCTGAATCCACTGCGACTGCTCCGCACCTCTGAACTGACAATAGAAACCAGCAGCGCCCGATGCGAGATCGCGCTTCGCGCTTTCGGAATCGCCAGACTCCAAGGCGCGAAGCGCGCCCAGATACAGCATTGCGTGAGTCGCGTAGAACTGATCCTGAATCTCCATCGAACGCACACTCTGCGCAGTGGTCTCTCGCAAGTAAGTCCGGCGCTTTTCGTCATAGAAATACTTGGTGATGGCCCAAGTGATGAGCGAACCGAAAATTGCACCGATGATGACGAGAGGTGTCATGGCGTGTGAAGTAGCCTAACCTACATTAGACCAAACCCGCGTTTGGCCTGGCAACGGTCGGTTTGGTCTATTTCGGTGGTGCATGGGGGGAAATTAAAGCTGGTTTTCCGTGCGCGGCAAGTGATATCCGCGTGAAATGGGGGCGGCGGAGGTGAGCCGTTTTCCGGGCAATCGGTCAATTTGGCTCGGTTTGGTGCAAAAATGAGGGGTTTTGGCAGGGGCGGGCTTGTTTTTTCAAAAACCGGGCCGGGTTTTTTCAAATCCGGGCAGGTGTTGAGCCGGAGCCTGCAGGTGTTGGGCCGGAGCCTGCAGGTGTTGGGCCGGAGCCTGCAGGTATTGGGCCGGAGCCTGCAGGTTTTGGGCGGGAGCCTGCAGGTTTTGGGCGGGAACATGCAGGTTTTGGACGGCAACATGCGGGTGTTGGGTGGCACCGTGCTCGGATTCAGGGATACCGTGCCCGGTTTTCGCCCGTCCCTGAGCGTTTTAAAAATAAACGGAGATTGTTCTTGCCAATTCCTGCCAGCGGCTGAGTATCGGGCAAACCCCGATACTGGTATGATCTATGGCGCACCCACTTCTCTCTATGGCAGTGGGCTGTACAGTGCCGGTGACGCGCCGGTGTCAGAAAGGAAACGTATGGCGAAAATAGCACTGAAATTAAAGGATAAAGAGCTCGGCGAAAAAGTGGCGTTGTCCATCTCGTTGGAAACGAACATGGCGACCGCGCCCAATCTCATCATTTATCCCACACCCAACCCGCCACTGGCGACGTTGGCGGCCAAGCGCGGGGAGATCGCGGCGCAACTGGTCTTGCGCTCGGCAGCGGTGACGACGTTGGAGACTATTGATATGGCGTTGGAGACTTTGGATGGGCAACTGGAGGATTTGTTGCGGCAGGAAGGGGCTTACATTCAGGAGAAATCCGGCGGGGTGGAATCAAAGATTGTTGCCACGGGCGCGGAGGTGCAGGGCGCGGCGACTCCTCCGCAACAGTTGGGCGCGGTGCAAAATCTGCGGCTGACGGGCGGGGATTTGGATGGAGAAATCGACGGGCAAAGCAATCCGTTGCGGGGCCGGGATTTTTACGAAGTGGAATGTGCGACGGCGGTGAACGGGCCGTTCACGCTGGTTTATTCCGGCAAGAAATCGAGTTGGACGGCCACGAATCTGGTCTCGGGCCAGAATTATTTCTTTCGGATGCGCGGCAAAAACTCCGTCGGCAACGGAGTCTGGAGCGACATCGCCATGAAACGGGCGACCTGAGTACCAGCGCAGCCACAAGCAAACAAGGTAGGGCGGCGTTGCTGCGCCGCCACATTTTTCAAAACTAATCAGGGCGACGCGGCAACGTCGCCCTACCACCACAAAATTTTTTATGCCATTTGATCCCTCTAATCCTGTCAACGGAACCGTCGTCGATGCCGATTTCTTGCGCGCCCAACTGAACGCGCTCAACGATTCAAACAACGAGAACGCGGCGACCATCGCCGCACAGGACGCGCGCATCGCTGCCCTTGAAGCGGCCATGGCCGCCGTACAAACGCAGTTGCCCAACTACCTTACCGAAGCCGATGTCGAACCTATCGCCGCCAACAACGTTGATTCTGTGTTGGAACTGACTTTGACCCTCAACGATCCACCGACCGTGGGCGATGTGCAGGAGATTCTCGATAAGTTAAACGCAACAATCGTCGGCTTGCATCGCTAGCCACCGGGCGCAATTGAAAATTTTCAATCGGCAATTCCCAATTGGCAATTGTCAGTTTCCCAAGGTCAGAGGTTGTCCACGTATTTCTGCATCGCTTCTTCCTGTTTCTCGATAGATTCGACGAGGCGGAATTGCGTGCGGCAGCGGTCGAGGTTGTGGCCGGGACGATGGATGCGGAAATAGGTGTCGCCCACCAGATGGTCGGTGAGGAATCGGATGCCGATGGTGAAGGTGATGAGTTTGCCGGAAAAGGCGACGAATGATTTCTCGGCGGGGGTGAGGAAATTACCGGCGGCAGCGAGATAACCTTCAGCCAGCTTTTTGAACATCGGCATTTGCATGCGGACTTTGGAAAGATCGCGTTCATCTTCGAGGGTCGGGCTGGTGGTGGTGCGAACCATGTCGCCGAAATCGTAAAGCGCGCAACCGGGCATGACGGTGTCGAGATCAACGACGCACATTTCTTTTCCGGTGACGGTGTCGAGCATGACGTTGTTGAACTTGGTGTCGTTGTGCGTGATGCGTTCGGGAATCTTTTTCTTCGCGAGCGCGTTGAGGAGGACGTCCACGATTTTTTCGTGTTTGATGGCGAAATCAATTTCCGCTTTGGAACTTTGCGCGCGGTTGAAGTGGTCGTTGGCGACGGCTTTCTTCAAGGCGTCAAAACGTTTTCGCGAATTGTGGAAATCGGGAATGGTTTCGACGAGTCGTTCTCCGGGAAGATCAACGAGAAGGTTTTGGAAATTGCCAAAGGCTTTGCCCGCCTCGAATGCTTGCTTCGGATTTTGCACGGATTCAAAAGTCTGAACACCTTCGACGAAAACAAAGGTGCGCCAGTAATCGCCTGCGGCGTCGCGATAAAAAGGTTCGCCTTTGCGCGTCGGAACGAGGGTGAGGCAGCGACGGGTGATATCGGGGGTTTTTTGTTCTTCGAGTTTCTTGCGGATGTGGGTGGTGACGCGCATGAGGTTTTTCATGAGCGCATTGGCATTTTTGAAAACGGACTGATTTATTTTCTGATGGATGTAACGGACTTTGGTGCCGCCCTGTTCGTAAGTGGCGGAATAGGTTTCGTTGATGTGACCGATCTTGCAGGTCTCGGCATGAAGAATCGCGCCGTAGATTTGAAACTGCTTGGAGATGTCGGTCAGTTGTTGCTCTTGATAGGCCATAAAATTGTTCGACCAGAGAATACTAATTCGCGCTATGTCGCGAGAGTAAAATAGGGAGCACTGATGAAACACGGATCAGAAAAGATTTATCTGTGTGCATCTGTGTTCATCCGTGGCTAAATCTGTTTCGCGTAATTCGCGGAAATGAAACAGGTGTTGCGTTATTTAAAAAATCTTTCGACCGGCAGAATAATTCTCTGGTGCTACTTAATCTGGTATCTGGTGGTGCTGGTGCGTTACTTCGACGCGAATCCGCGCATCTGGCTGACGTCACTGGGACTGAGTTTGATTATTGGGATCGCGCTTTACATCAGTTCGACGACGCGCGGAAATAAATTGGACCGCTGGCAGATCGCGCGGCTGTTCATGATGCCCTTTTTCGTTTCAAGTTTCGCCGCGCTGGTGAAAGGAAGGAATTTTATCCTGATTTTTTCGCCACGAGTGAATGAAGTATTGGTGGCACTGGTGTTGTGCGCGGCGTTTTCTGGATTCGTCTGGATTGTGAAGCGAGTTCGCCGTTGATTAACGACAGCCGAAAATTCATCCGACGTTGCCAACCGATGCGCCTGCGAAGTGGAGAAATTCCAGAATGTCGCCGCGCAAGCGAAGAAATTCCGGACTGTTGCGCTGACGAGGACGTTCGAGCGCGACATCAATGATGCGTTCGATGCGGCCGGGACGCGGTGTCATGATGACAATGCGGTCGCTCATATAAATCGCTTCATCAATGTCGTGCGTGACGAGAAGCATGGTGGTGCTGCGAGCTTGCCAGAGTCGAAGAACTTCATCCTGCATGCGCATGCGGGTGAAGGCGTCCAGCGCGCCAAGCGGTTCATCGAGCAGAAGAACTTTCGGATGATTGATGAGTGCGCGAGCGAGGGCGACGCGTTGCGCCATGCCGCCGGAAAGATGATGTGGAAAAGAATTCGCGAAACTTTCAAGTCCGACCAATCGCATGAACGCTTCGACTTCATTTCGCTTTTTATGTAATACTCCGCCCGCGACGAGACCCGCTTCGATATTGCGACGCACCGTGAGCCAGGGAAAAAGATTTGGATCTTGAAAAACGAGACCGCGTTCAGCGCTCGGAGCGGAAATTTTTTCAACGCCAACGGACAATTCACCGCTACTGGGAAAATCGAGTCCGGCAATCAAACGAAGCAGCGTCGATTTGCCGCAACCACTCGGGCCAACGAGCGAGACCAATTCTCCCGCCGCGACCGAAAGTGAAACATCATCCAGCGCAAGAACAGACTCGGAATTATTGAGCGACGGAAAACTTTTGCTCACGTTCGTCACGCGCAACGAGGATCCTTCGGCAGTCATGCTGTTCGTGTCGTTTACCATTTGATCGCTCCCTTTTGCCAGACGAGCACGCGGTCACGAATCTTGAAAAGCACCGTCATGATTGTGGAAAAAAATGCGGCCATGATGACGAGCGCCGCATAGACTTTTCCGTATTCGGCCCAGCCTTGCGCCCAACTGACATACCAACCCAAGCCCGATTTCACCCCGACAGTTTCTGCGACAACCAACGTCAAGAATGCCGCACCCAGTCCCATGAATAATCCGATGAAAATATTTGGCATGGCTGCGGGAATCGCGACGCGAAAAATTAAATACGAACGGCTCGCGCCTAAAGTGCGGGCGACATCGAGGTAAGAAGCACGCGTGTTAGATATTCCCGAGGCCGTCAACATTGTCACCGGAAACCAAACTGCGAGTGCGATTAATCCGACTGCGGAAAACATTGCCGATGGGGAAACCACCATCGCGAGCGGAATCCAGGCTGTTGCGGGAATTGGTCCAACGATTTTCAAAACTGGCATTCCCCAGTAACGTGCGGTCGCAAACCATCCGATACAAACTCCTGTCACCAGCGCCACAGCAACTCCGAGCGCGTATCCGGAAATCAGCAGCAACAACGAGTGCCAGGTGCTGTCGAACAAAAGCGCGCGGTCATTCAGAAGACTCTGCAAAACTCCAGCCGGACTTGGAAAATAGGGCATCGGGAGCCAGTGCAACCCTGACGTGATCGCTTCCCAAATTGCCAACAGCAGAACGGTGGCCGCTAGAATGGGACACATGTGTTGCAGCCATCGTCGCAACGGCGAGCAAAATGGTTGAATCACCGCAGCTAAAATAGACGCGCAAAAAAATCCGATCAGAAAAATAAAATAGGAATGCGCATCAGCGACCGGATCATTTTTCGACGCCCAAAAATGCACGGCAAACGCGACCAGTGTCGCGATTGGAACAAATAGAATTTTTCCGACTGACAACCGAGCGCTCGACGCCAACATTTTTCGATCCGACTGAACGCGAACATTTGCGACTGGAGCCGGATGTTCTTTTTTTATTTCTGAATTTAACGCGTTCATTGCGTAATCGGCAGTCCACAATATCCACAAAAATCATCGGTATTTAGTTTTGCCAATTCGCGAACCACCCAGCTTTTTGGAACTTGACCGTCAGCAACCGTTTCCACTTTCAAGGATTCAAGCCATTTGTCGGAAACTCCATCGAGATGCACAAAAGCGCGCTTCGCCAAATTCTCGACGTCCGTTGTCGGACTGAGCATTCCCGCTCGTTTCATTTCGGCAGAAGCTTGTTTGACGGCATCCTCTGCTCCAGAAACGCTCGGAACATAACGAAGTTTTGAGATCGAAACCGCATTTTGTTCGACGGTGGAAGCGAGATATTTTTTTTCGACGGAAAGTTTCGCAGCAGCCGCAGGATTCGCTTCAACCCATTTTGCCGCTTTCAACAAAGCACGTGTCGCCGCCGCAGTTGCTTTCGGATTTTTTGCGAGAAATTTTCCATTCACCAAAACTGCGCAACAATATTCGTCGGCATACGGCGCGTCCACAGCCTGGTCGGCAACATTGCGAACCTTGCCTTGCGCGATCAACATGCTGCCGATCGGTTCCGAATCGGCGACCGCATCCACTTCACCTTTGTCGAGGGCGAGACCGAGTTCGCCCGCCGGAAAAACGAGCCACGTGATTTCCGTTTTTGGATCAATTCCGTTGGCGCCAAGAACACGATTCGCAAAAATAAATGGAGGCGTGCCCATTCCCGGAACTCCGATTCGTTTCCCGCGCAGATCTTTAATCGTCTGAATATTTCCCTTTGTTCCGGCTTGAACGCGCAGACAACCTTTATGAATTCCACCAGTGAATTTCACATCAAGTCCTTGCTCAATCGGTTTTAGAAAATACATAACCAGATGATGCGTGATGTCATATCCTCCGAGGGCGAGCACATCCTTGTAATTTGCCCACTCGCATTTCACGAGAGAAACATCGAGCCCTTCCTCCTTAAAAAATCCCTTTTCCACTGCGGAAAAAATCGGCGCCTCGCAAGTCAAACCGATGTAGCCGACTCGCACTTTCATCGTTTCTGCAACGGACGCATTTTTCTCTTTGTTGCCGCAGCTACTGGACAACAACGCAACGATTGCCACGAAGACTAAGTTAATTTTTTTCATTGTGTTCCCAAACGTTGGCTTCGCGAAAGAGTTTCGCCAGTCAACTTGTTCAATTCATATTCTGCTCGTCCGGGGCTTGTAACGGAAATAACGTCTCGCTATCAGCGTGATACTCTGTTGTTATCATGAGGATTTTTCAATGGAACTTTGGCATCTGAGATATTTTCAGGCGGTAGCAGAGGAATTGAGTTTTTCTCGGGCCGCTCGCCGCCTCCACATCGCACAGCCCGCGCTCAGCCGCGCCGTCAAACAATTAGAATCCGCACTCGGCGCAAGCGTTCTGGAACGAAGCCGTCATCACGTTCGACTCACTCCGGCTGGTGCCGTATTGCTTCGCGAGACAGCGCTGCTCCTGCAAAATTTTGAAGAATCTTTGCAACGCGTCCGCCGAACCGCCGCTGGAGAAGAAGGAGAACTTCGGCTCGGTTATATCGGCCCGCCAACTCAACCGTTTCTGGGACGGTTACTTGCCGAATATCGCAAGCGTTATCCGCTCGTTGCGATTCACCTCGAGGAACGAACGCCCGAACGCGTCTGGGAAATGGTGGCAAAAGGACGTTTGTCCGCCGCGATCACCCGCCCGGTATTGACTCATCAATCTCTCGGCTTGCGAACTTTAGTTTTGCGTCAGGAAAAACTTGGCATTGTTGTCCCAGACGTTCACCCATTGGCGAAACGCCGATTCGTTCCGTGGACTGCGCTGGCTCGCGAACCTCTCATTGTTCTCGCGCGACGGGAAGGAATGGGTTTGCACGACGCAGTGATCGCCGGTTGTCGAAAAGCCGGAGTCACACCGCGACTAGCACACAGCCCGAGCCTTATTGGAACCGTGATGAGTTATGTGGAAGCCAACGCGGGAATCGGTGTCGTGACTGAATCGGTCGTTCCGTCGAGTCCCGCGCTTCGGTTCGTTCAACTGAAACCAATCCAAACTGTCCCTTTGGTTTTCGTTTGGCAAGAGGATGAAGATGCTCCGCCGCTCCAACACTTTCGAGAGTTGTTATTTGCCTGGAACAAAACCAGAAAGTTATGGAGTGAAAAAAAGTAGCCAAAATTATTGTTGCGAAATGTTAAAATTGTTTTGCCGCAAAGAACTTTTTGAGCGAAACAGCTTGTATGAAATTGGAAGAAGCCAGCGCGCTGATTAAAAACTACTCGGAACGAATGAACTCCATCTACGGAAGCGTCGTTTTTGACGAGTTAGCCATCGTGTCTTTCAGCGAGAAAAAAGGGCGAATTCTTTTTTATTTTGGACCGCGCAGGGAAAGTTTTCAGTCAAACTTTTCCTCGGACATAGAAACTGTGAAATCCGAATTGTTGACCACGAAACATGAAACGGGCGATTTTGATTTTGCGCGGCACGCGAGCGGAACGCGCTTTGATGCTTTTATGGTTTTGGGAAATGAAATTTATTTGCTTTGCAATAATACAACGCAGTCGATTGCTGGGATCACAAAAGATTCCCGTTGGCTTGGCGCGCAAGTGCCATTTGCTGAATTGACCGAAAAATTTCGCGGAAATCCCTTGGTCGAATAGTTAAAGTTAAGATAAAAATCCCTTGTAGAGAAAATAGGCGTAGGAACCGATCAAGGTCATTCCGACAATGCGCGGAAGGCGGCCAAGAATTGCGACAAAGAAAAAATGGAGAATCGTCGCGCCAATTAAAACAAGCATTCCGATTCGAAATGAATTTGGGAGTGAAATAGACTGATGGAGCGCGAAAATCCCTACACAAAGTGGAATGCAGATATGACCGTCGCCAACTTGTGACGTGTAAATGATTTCCGGACGCTTCGTCCATCCGTAATAAATTGCGAGAAGCGCATTGGGTAAAACCATCAGCCAACCGCTCAAAAGCCCGAGATTTTTCGCGCTGATAAAACCGCTCTTGATCTGGGAGAGCCAATCGACGAGCCAATCAATGCTGACATAAATCCCATAAGCGCCTACTCCGAGCAGAATCAAATCGACGAGCAGCATCCACGAAAAAACCTTGCTTTGTTGAACATTATTTTTCAACACGTCGAAAATCTGAAAGCATTGCCAAAAAAGAAACAAGCCGATGAGAACTAGTCCGTCGCCGGGATCGATTTTCCCATCTGAAGCCAATGCCCAGACACCCCCGGTAAAAAAAAGAACGGCAGTTAAAGTAAGCAGTAGAGAAAGCCGGTTTATTCGAGAAGCTTTGTTGCCACTGCCTTTTTCTCCAGCACGGTTTTTTCGTTTGGTTCCCCGAGAAGATTCTCCAGGAACAATTGTGATTCCCCAAATCATTGCGGGAAGTCCAATAAGCAAAGTTAAGTTCGTGACATTATTGACGAGGCAATTTGTCATGAGTTCTGCGCCTGAACCGCTTCTAGTTCCGAGGAGAACGGCGAAAATTAAATTTCCCAACCCGGAGCAATACGGCATCACGACCGTTCCCAACACGGTTCCATCGATACCATTATCGCTCATCGACTCAAGCCGCCAAATCATCAGCAATGATGCGACCAAAAAAAGAATCGCATAAAACCAAGGATTTGAAATTTGGTTCGTATGCAGGATGGCGATCGGAAAATTCAATAGCGGGAGTTAAGCAAGCCGAAGATATAGAGCCAAGTTTTTGATTCTGGACTATTGCAGAAAATAATTTTGGAACGAACTTCCATCAGGAGGAAAAAATGAAACGAAAACGAATACAATCAACTTGCGTCAAAAGTTGTGGTTACAATCCGAACCAACGCGTGTTTGAAATCGAGTATCCGTCGGGAGAAGTTTACGATTACTTGACCGTGCCTCGGTCTGTTCATCGAAAATTTCTTCGCTCAGATTCGAAAGGTGAATTTGTGAATTTAAGAATTAAACAGTTTCCTTTCAAAAAGATTTCTGAGTAATTGCAGAAAAGAAAAAGCCGAAACTTTCGTTTCGGCTTTTATTAAAGATCTGGCGGTAACCTACTCTCGCGGAAGCTATACAACCACTACCATTGGCAAGACTGCGTTTGACGGCCGTGTTCGGGATGGGAACGGGTCGGACCACAGCTTTATAACCACCAAAAGTCTTAGCAGAGGTCACATGCGGATTTACCACACTGTCAGCAATGTTTTTGCACTGCCACCTTCTGGACTTAAAGTTATTTAAAAGATCTTTTCCTGAAACAGGAAGTTCTCTGCTTTCCAGCACATTGGGATCCTAAGCTTAGAATTCCACGTGGACAAGTTGTCGCG